>Ga0163109_10000002_pt1:0-295000 | contig 484026 bp, 389 predicted proteins | sample CRUFie1St13metaG_FD_108704 | JGI IMG/M metagenome (GOLD analysis project Ga0163109, IMG submission 108704) | Marine microbial communities from the Costa Rica Dome - CRUD Field 142mm St13 metaG | ecosystem: Environmental > Aquatic > Marine > Oceanic > Photic zone | place: Costa Rica...
CTCTTGTACTTGCTGCTCTTGTACTTGCTGCTCTTGTACTTGTTCCTCTTGTACTTGCTGCTCGTCATTCTGGTCAGGCGCATCTTTCTCAGTCGCGCGACCAACTTCGACTTGCGCTGATTCTGCGATATCCCGCGTCGGGATCGTCTGCTGACTCAAGCCATTTTCGTCGGAGTTCTCTAACAAAGCATCTTCTGATTCTGACGTTCCATCACTTTCGCCAGTAGGTTCTGAGGGGGTGCTCTCTGATTTTAGTGGTGTAATGACCGCTGGATCTTGTTTTTCGTCGGCCTGTGTCAATTCTAGTGATTGCGAAAGATCCTCAGAAACCGTATTTTCATTGATAGTCGTTTCGTCGTTCGTCGCAGTAACAATTTCTGCCTCATGAGCTAATTCATTTGTGGAATCGGCCTCGTCTTCGTCAAAGACCGCATCCTGACCTTCGCGATGATCATCAACGGGGATAGAATCATCTTCAGTGATCGTCAGACCTTCGTCCGACGACAAAGGCTCGATAGGCACGTCGTCGTCGGCCGGAAATGTTTCACTTTCTAGCTCGCCCATAGGAATCAAATCCTGCTCTTGATCTTCTACTGGGAGCAGTTCCGATTCTACAGCGAGTTCCTGCGATGAAGTTTCATCAACTTCCTCCAAAACAAGACTCGAATCGATATCTTTTGTCGCATTGGGTCGTGATGCAACCTGTGATTCATCGCTCACGTCCGTGCTTTGATCACTTACGGGTGGTGGCGGCGGTAAAGATACTGCGCTTACAGGGTGACCGATGAGTTCGCAGACCGCCGCAGTAATCTCGGCAATAGGAATCTCTTTGTTGAAATACGCTTGCGCCGGATTTTTGAGGGCGCGATGCGGTTCGAAGTCTGCGTCCGACTTTTGCCGGCTCGTCATAATCACCGGAACATCCCGAAGTGCGGGGTCTTTCTTAAGCATCGAGCAAATCTTGTAACCAGACATCCTTTGCAGCTCAACACACAGAATAATTGCGTTCGGACGAACCTGCCTACAGAGATCCACGCCAGTCATACCATCGCCAGTATCCGTGGCTTCGATTCCGTGTCGTTCAAAATCTACTCTCAACTGACGAGCAAACTCATGTTCGGGTTCAATGATTACAACTATTGGACGGTCGGGCATGACGTATACAGGCTAAGTGCCAGCAATGACACTGTCAAATTCCTGCCCGTTATCAAGCGGTAGAAGCGTTAGATTCTAGCGCCGATGTGAAACCGTCTGGACTTGATTTCCACCCCTGGGGAATGCTCTGGGGGGTCGCGGTACCGTACGACGCAGCCGGTCTAAATCTCTGACGCGTAGGCTCCATTGGACCATATCTTTCACGTCCAAATCGGATACAATGGCAAAATCTGTGTGTTTATCACTCCAACTCACCACATTGTGACCTTTTTGACGCCCTACGTAGATAGGACGGCCTCTGTAGTCAGATTGGGGAACGAGCCGATGTCCGTCCACCGCGTTGATGCCCCGCCCTCGTGGGAAGGCAAAAACAGATAGCCGAGCACCTCTGTGGTCGTACATAAGATAAGCCACATCATTCCTGCCAATATGAGATAATCGAGCCCCTACGAATCTGCTCTGACTATCGTCGTTCGGGATTCGAACTCGGAAAGGCAGGTGTTGGGAAAGGACTCGCTCGAGATTCGGCGCATCATAATTGGTCGCGCTGAATTCGGCAGGCAGATTTGACCGATGACGCAGAACTGCGCGTTCGGTCATCCGATGCCCTACGCCGGCCACGGTTTGTTTTTCGTCTGAATGGTTCGGAACAAGCACCGAAACGACAACCATTGCCAAACCCGCGAAAGCTGGCACGCCAGTGAGGGCTGAAAAGCGGGCCGTATTCACTTCCGCTCGGCCAGCACTGCGGACTTTGTTCCTGAGATAGGAAGGCGCTTTAGATGTCGCTCTCACCGAATCCTGTAGTTGGTCCTTCAGTGCTGCCTGAACACGCTTTTCGGTTTCCCACCGCTGTCGACAGAAAGGACATGCTTCAAGGTGACGCGAAAGACTTTTCGCGTCTTCTGCATCTATCTCGCCGTCTATATCAAGGGCGGTAAGTTTGGACGCGTCTCTGCAATCCATAATCGACAAGCACAACGACTAATAGCCGCTGATTCTTCCCTTCCGTCTATATTACCACAATTTTTCTACGTATAACGAAGCGCTCTCTTAAAATACCCCTAGTTCGCGGCCTTTTTTGCCCGCTTCCTGAAGGCTTCTAAATCCACCATTTCTCCTGATTCTTCGTGAACCTCAGGATGGATAATCCCTTCCGCTGCGGCATATTCGTACAGATGCTGTTGCAATATCTTTCGACCACGAAACAATCGGCTCATCACAGTACCAATTGGACAACCGAGAATATCCGAAATCTCTTTATACGAGAAACCCTGCACGTCAGCCAAGATGACGGCCATACGAAAGTCGACAGGTACCTTGTCTAATGCGGCTACGATTTCGTCAGACATCAAACCATCGAAAAAAGTGCCTTCGGGGTCTTGAAAGGCCCGCATGGTATCAACAGAGAGAAAACGGTCAGCCATAATCTCTTCGGCTGGCGCTACTGCGAGTTCCTTCTCACGCACGCGACGACGATAACGATTGATGAAGGTGTTGGTCAAAATACGATGAAGCCAAGCTTTCATATTCGTTCCCTTCTCGAATTTGTCGTAAAAGCGATAGGCCTTCACGTAAGTGTCTTGCACTAAATCTTCGGCATCAGAAGGGTTTCGGGTCATTCTCAACGCACTAGCGAAAAGGCTATCGGTGTGAACCAAGGCTGATTCCTCAAACTCCGAAAGTTGCTTGTTTCTATTTTTTCCTAAACCGAACATAATCATTATCTCCTCTAGAGTGTATCAATAGCAAATTGCGGGCCAACCCAACCGGCGGGAATAAATATAGTAAACCCACCGTTTGTAGTACGAGACACCACAGCAACCTGTGGTGAACTCCCTCCTCATAGAAGTGACCGAAAAACTATCGTCTATATATTAAACGGTTCACTCGATAAATTGGTTTCAATTTTTTTGTCGTCAAGCGAACTTTTCGACACAGTTACGATGTTGACTAGAATTATCCCTAAAGCTCGGCATTACTCGTTGGTCACCTGCTTGTTCATTTCTTGGACTTCTGTGATGACCTTCACGGCTAGCTCGTATGCTCGATCTCCAACGATCAAACATGATGTCCACCTCGATGAAGTAGCCTCAAAGCACCTCCAACAGATTTTGACCGAGCCTAATCGAGCGACCATCGATGCGGTGGGCGAGCAATTGCGAGAAGCCGGACTGGCCGACGCGCAGATACTCCCGTTTGCAACTGTAGGAACAACGCCAACAAGCATCGAAGCTGCATTCGAAGCTTTTCGGGATGAGACAGCAAAAGTTCGCGAAATGACCCATTACGGAATTGCGCGGCACATTGAGAAGAAAGGTTCGCGCAATGTGCTTGTCGCCATTTTTTCTCGCCGACTTGTTTCAAGTGCCAAATTACCACGCAGTGTATCCGGGAAGACTCTGACGATACCAATATACTCTTCCATCGAACACAAAGTTAAAGACGGCGACATTGAAGGCTTTCTCGAGACACCAAACGGGAAAATTCGACGTATTCCGATTGAGCGAAACTGGCTCTCAGGCCAAGCCGAGTTGCAACTCCAGTTCGCTGATGGTCCAGGTCGATATGTTTTTGAAATCATGGTCGATCATGATCGAGGGCCCGAAGCGAGCCTCTTATGGACCTTCTCTTTGGGCGTCTCCGAAAAACAGCACTCAAAAGCTCCAGAAGCGCTCTTGCTACCAGACGACAAATCAACGCTCTTGGCCCTCATTCATCGATCGCGACTTGAGGCCAACGTAAATCCTCTCACGGAAGATCCACGCCTCTCTGTGGCCGCTCATGAATACGCGCAAAATATTTGCCGGACTATGATAGCTGCACACATTACACCCCAAGGGCAAACAGCCGCCGACCGAGCACAGCGACAAGGGTATCAAGGGCCGCTGGCCGAGAACGTTGCGATTGCGCAAACCATTGGTCGTGCGCATCAAAACATTCTAAAAAGCCCAAGTCATAAATACAATCTCATCTCTAGCGCTTTTAGTCATATCGGAATCGGGATTGCCTCACGTAAGGCTCAAGCAAAATCGAGTGCCTTCGACAAACGTCCGAACCGAACTTGGTGTGTTGTTCAGCTATTTGGATTGGTGCGATAACTTGCAAAGACGAGCTCGCTCATAAGATTGCAAAGAGCATGATACGTGATAGGAGCAGCTAATCGTCCGGTCCTAATCCTTAGAAATGAAAAGACAAGCGCAGGGAAAAAAGTGGCAAGCCTATCTGGGCGGTATTCTCCCGCAAAGTGCGCGACGGCAAAAACAGCCGAACATATCAATACGGGCCGACTCTTGGCCGTTACGAGCAAGCCCAACACAAGGTTTTTCTCACGAATTTCTTCAAAATTCGCTGACCATAATAAACTCATGCGTTGCAGCAGGTATCCTCTAAAAAATAATTCCTCAGGAAGCGCTACTGCGAGAAATTGAACCAAAACAGAGTATGCAAACTCCCGGGGGAAACCAAGATGAAAAACGCGGCCATTAATATTCGTCTGCCAGAGGTGATGCCCTAAAACGAACGGGACTACGGTTATGAGTGCAAAACCGCTGCCCAAGAGGAAATCATTGAGTAGTTTGTCGCGAGAAAGCCCCAATCCCTCACGTGTTATTCCCGCGTAACCGACCATTAAAATAGGAAAATACAACTGAATGGCCAAAGCTATAGTACCTGCGTGATCTCCAAGGAGAGGAATGGCTCCTTGGGCATGCTTCAGCAATGTTAGCGCTACGAGTATACCAAGACTCGCTAACACGACCTCACGGCCCAATGATTTGACGTTTGTGTCTATTTCACTCAATTGAAACACCTTTCAGAAATTGAACTAGCGTCTTTACCGGCCACGCGAGAGATTTGCGCCGGCCCGAACGAAACACAACACCCACCACCGCTTTTTTAGTATCTAAAACAGGGCTCCCTAACTCTCCAGGGATGTCTAGTCCGTAGTACATACCGTTTACGTCATGCGTTATCTTTTCGCGTAATGTGCCCGCAAATGGAGCTTGTTTGGCTTCTTTATCATGCTTCAATACGACCAGCCATTGTTCTTCGCGGGGCAACATCGAGGTAGGCAAATGCAAGGGTGTGAACCGGCCTGTATCCAAACCCGCGATTCTTCCTAGACCAATTTTCAGAGTTGGGCTGTATGCCAGAATTCTTGCGGCCAGCCATGCACCGGTAGATGTCTTTACAAACATCTGTTGGTCGACGCTTGCGTTTTTAGAACCAAAGACAAACTCGTTCCTCGCACCAACGATAAATCCTGATGTGAATTTCTTTGCGTGAGGTGACGTCGCAACCATCACATGAGAAGATTTCGTATGCGCAAAAACTTGGCCGTAAATCCCGGGATTCCCGCTAAACAAAGTCGCGGCTGTCATTATCATTGTAGAGATCAACGCCATACCAGCTCTCATCGCAGTATATCGGGTCCTGCGTTTTTGAGTATGCGCACTATATTCACTCCTTTACTGATTGTCACAATTTTGCCCATTTCTCCTCGCGCGGAAGCGAAAAAACGGAGTCGGCCCAAGCTATTCAAGCCTTCGAAGCCCTGCACATTAAAACCGCTGAAATTTCGGAATCCAACTTTCAGACCAACCCCTGGAGAAGAATTTTCTTACGATATTTCCGCCGCCGGCCTGTATATCGGAAAAGTTGATATCCAGGTTGGCGAAGTACAACGTCATCAAGGAAAAGCCGTCATCCCGCTCTTCGGTCGTGCGCGAACCGCCAGCTTTGCATCTGCTTTCGAAAAATTTGTAGGAAGGACAATGAGTCTCGTGGAACTGGGCGACTTTAGACCCCTCGTTACCCGGGTTCAGTCCCAATACGGCAAAGATATTCGCCGGGAGCATGTTCGTTACAATAAGACGAAACCTGGGATCCGAACCGACTATCGATATCGTGGGAAAGAGCGCTATCGAAAATACTCAAACAGGAAATCACCAATCCTCGACCTCCTATCGACCATACACTACGCTCGCACCCTCGAAATACCTAAAAACGCAGTATCCTGCCACGAGATATATCTTGATCGTCGACTTTGGCGGATGGAAGCACGTTCGATAGGAACGCAATCAATCGAGACAATTGCCGGCAAAAAAGACGCGCTCGCTATTGCAGTTGAACTCAATCGCTTACCGCACAGAGACTTTAATCCACGCAAATCAAGACCATGGCTAAAAGGTGTCTTTTATTATTCGATGGACAACCAAAGAGTCTTACTCGCGTTTGACATCGAAAACCGTCTAGCGAAGGGCCATGGCGCCCTCACTCGCTGGTCGAAGAAGGCGTCACAGCCTCAAAGAAAGTGGCGGCTTTAGATAGAAGCCAACGGATAAGAAAAGCGAGCGCTGCCCCCAAAAGAGCGCCCGCCAAAATATCGCTAGGATAGTGAACGCCCAATGAAACACGTGACCATGCAACGCCTACTGCGACGGGCATAAGCCAATACCAAGTAGATGGCATGAGCAGCCCTGCACTCGTGGCTAAGGCAAACGCATTGGTCGCGTGGGCAGACGGGAAGCTTTGACCGGGGCCGCATCCCGCAGGTGCTTCAACGTTTTGAAGAGCGCGACAAGGACGAACTCTACCCACGAGAGGCTTTATAATTCGAACAGAGACTAAATCAGCCGACGCCATTGATAAGGTGATGATTCCGATGGCCAGCCACCTTCGTTTCTTCGCAAACATCGCAAGTAACGGCAGACCAACCGCTGCGAGCATCCATTTCGAGCTGAGAATAAGCGCAAGAGACACACCTATCCCGTTACCGAGTCGAAAAATGGCCTCATCCATGAGCAAGCCAATCACGAGGGTTCTTCAGTGCATCAACAAGCTCTGCCTGATAGGTTCCCTCTTGAGGTTCATGCATGTATTCCCAGGAAACTGGATTCGGTAAACTCACTAAAATAGACTCAACGCGACCGCCGGTCTTCAACCCGAAGGTTGTTCCTCGATCGTAAATCAGGTTGAACTCAACGTAGCGACCACGACGCACAAGCTGCCATTTTCTCTCGCTTTCAGACCATTCAAGGTCTTTACGCCGCTCTACGATCGGAGTGTATGCGCTTAGGAAACTATCGCTCGCGTCGAAAGTAAAGGCTTCGGCTTCTTCAATGCTACCTGGTGTTCCTTTGGGATGCTCTCCCAATGATAAATAGTCGTAAAATATGCCGCCTACGCCACGTGTTTCGCCTCTATGCGGCAAATAGAAATATTCGTCACACCACTTCTTCATTTTGTCGAAGTCACCTATTTCATGACGCCCACAAACGGTTTTCCAAGTTCGGTGAAAGTGAGACGCGTCATCATCATAAAGTATCCATGGCGTGAGATCTGCACCACCACCAAACCACGACCTCGCTCCTTCTCCCTCTCCTTTTTCGATATACCGAAAATTCGCGTGAACAGTAGGCACATGAGGATTCTTAGGGTGGATAATTAGACTAACTCCGGTCGCGAAGAACTGTCTCCCGTCCCCCGGCACTTGCGCAGAGAAAGTCTCAGACATTTGTCCATACACGCGCGACACATTCACCCCACCCTTTTCGATAAGGTCACCGCCTTGGATAACACAGGTGCGACCTCCGCCTCCTTCTGTGCGTATCCAATCATCAACGACAAAGTCAGAGGCCGTATCCATCCCGCCGAGTTCCTCGATAATCCGCGATTGCACCTTCGTGAATTGTTGATAGGCGCGTTCTCCACGTTTACTTGCCATTGCATTGAGACCTTGCGTCATTTGAAATCAAAATTCCACGTCAATCCTAAAAATCAAAAAGGATTTGTAAAAGGGGGTGAGAAAATTCCAAAACCCCGTGTTTTTATGAGCCTTTCATGGTATTTGCTCGTATCGCCTCGTGACTGTATCGCACACAGTGCAAGCGGGGCTCCGGAGGATTTATGCGACAAACGCATTTGTTATATTCAATACGGTCATTTGTAATTTATAGCGCGCTTTCCACTATCGCTTGCGCGCCGGACCTTGAAATTTCGGACCCTATCGATCCTAACACGGTGACCGTTGCCCAATTCGACCCGACGAATCCTGTGCCCATCCTGCAAATTATCCCTAGTCCAACCGGGCTCGCACAAAACCAAGACGGTCCAGGGCTAAGCGTAGATACATATCCATGTGAAGGCGCCACAACCAAGCAGTGCTTGCAGTTCGTTGATGGTTGGCCGACCACTACGCCAATCACACTATATTTTTCAGGTCCCCTGGACCCCGCAACGATCACTGACGGTATTCGTCTCATCGCCCGCGAAGGCCCAATTCCGACCTTCGTAGACTTCACGGTAACCAGCTCTGCGCCGCGCGCTCCACCGTCTTCCGAGTGTCTTGCAGGAAACAACGGAACTCAGCCTTCTCGCTCCATTGACCCCGCGGAAGTCGCACCAGGAATTGAGTTGATTATCACACCATCGAGACCTCTCCTTCCAAGCAGTGATTACATTGTCCTGGTCGAAAGCCACGCCGAAGGCGGCCTGCGAGATGCAAAAGGCAACATCGTAGAGCCCTCGAGCTTATTCTCTGTACTCAATTTCGGTGCTGACAATATACCCGTCGAAGCCGACGGCACTGTGAACAATGCCCTACTTCGTCAAAACCTAAGAGGACTCGTACTTGCTGGCTTGTATCCGACCAAGCAAGAGCAAGACCTAAACGATGATGAACGTCAAAAATTTGATGCGGCTCTGAAGACTCGAGCTGCGGACCTTTACAGGCTGTACGACTTTTTCAATCAAATCATCGAGCCGCTCGAACAACTCGAACTCACAAGTCGAGACAAACTGATTTTGGTTAATGCCTGGCAGACGGGGCCTGAACCCGTCGAGATTGCATTTGACCCACTACAAGGGGTTTTGCCGTTTCCTAATACTGAACTGCTTACCGTGTCCACCGATGACTCCAACCCAGACAGTATTCACGACGTTCGCGTCAATTTGCCGATCGACGGAAGCTCAACAGCAAGTGCAGCCTTTGCCTTCTTGAACACCCGGTCTGGATTTTCGACCACCTCACCGATTCTCATCCCTCTGACAGGCGCAGTCGATCCCGCTACGCTTGCCGATAATGTGATGATGTATCCAATTTCGGAAACCGGAATGATTGATGGACAGAGCCCTGCTCCAATCGCCGCACGGTACCTCGAGGGATCATCGGAGACAGGGCCCTCTATTTCAATATCGCCAATCGTTCCGCTAAAGCCGGGCACGACGTACGTCGTTGGCCTCAAGAAAGGGATCTTAGCCACTGACGGGAGTCCGGTTGCGACGAATTCAACCTTTCGACTGCTCACGACACCAGTCCCGCTGATCAATCAACAAAATGAAGTACTCAGCGATTTTCGTCCTGTCCTTCAGTGTTCCTCTTTGGAAAGCACCGGACGACTCGCCACCGAGCAAGAAGTCATCGCGGCTGCGATCGGCTTGGAAGACCGACTGCTTCGCTCACGTTGGCAGACAGTGTTCCAAGCATTTGAAATGCTCTCTCCTGCCGTGCCACGCACGGACCTCTTGATGGCGTTCTCGGTCAGAACCCAGGAAGTAACCTCTGAACTTGACGCTCTTTTCACGTCACAAGGCATGGGAAGCGCGTTCGAAGCATGGAAAGCATTCCGCGCCGGGCAAGTCACTGAGGTCGTGAACGGACCAGTACAAACTATCACCGGAACGGCCGCAGTGTATCAGCATCTCCGTATTGCGGAACAAATTTGCTCAAGCTTATGCCTTGGAGGGTTCACAGAAGTTACCGATTGCAACAATGAGGCGAACGCACCCGTTCATCCGCTATACGAGGACGAAGTATGCAAAACTGTAATGAGCGACTTCGCAGGAAACATCTACGAACTTCGCCAATATCAGCTCCGCGGACTTGGTATTACAAGCGGCAACCCTCTCAACCCAACGAGTGGTTACTTCGACGTAGAAAAACTTACGGGCAACAAAGCCATTGACCTTCCAATCTTGCCGGTATGGGTTGCACTCGGTCGACAAGCGGCCACCACTTCGTCCATTACTTTCCCCGCAACCATTTTCCAACATGGTCTAGCACGGACCTCAACCGACGGATTCGGTATTGCAGACAGTCTTATAGAAGCGGGTCACGTCGTCGTTATGATGGACTTACCGTGGCATGGAGACAGAGCAAGCGACCTCATCGATAATGCTACCGGATTACCATGCGTCGATGAAAATAATGTTGCGAACGTAGACCCGCTCGCGGCGTGCAGTACATCTACCGTGACTGGCGCAAGGGAGTGCTACCCAGCTCCTCTTGGCTGTGATGGTCTGAGAGACGTTCGAGGAGTCGGATTTTTAGGACCTAACCTTTTCGCCTCTCGCGACAATCTCAGACAAATGGTCATAGACCATCTCACTCTCCTCGACGCAATGGCGAACGAACCGAGCTTTGATTATATCGATGCAAGAAATATCTCATTCGTGGGGATCTCGCTGGGAGCGTCGGTTGGCGGAAACGTCGCAGCCTACACGAATGGATTCTCCTCAATGGTTCTCAATGCGCCAGGCGGCGGAATCACCAATATTCTACTCGGAGCACCCGGATTCTTCTCTTCAGTGTTTCAGTCACTCAGCGCTCTTGGCGTGTGTGAACTAGTGAACACACGTAACCCCGCAGAAGGCTGCAAAGACACGAGCGCCTTTCGCCAATTCATCTACGCTGCTCAGTGGATAGTCGATTTGGGTGACCCATTGGCTCACTCTTCCGCCCTTGGGACAGAACGCGGAGATATCAGCACTATGGATAAAGATAAAATTTTGATCCAAATGATGACGCCAGACAGTTTTATTGTAGCCCCCACCACCGAGGCGCTTGGCAGAAGCTACGGTTTCGACCCAAGTGATAAAGGTGAAACGTCTCAGTTCCAAACCTTTGAATTCTCACAAGAGTATCTTACGGACACCGCCCACCAGCAACTTACGGGCGGAACCGCATGTCACACTTCACTTATTGCACCGGTTTGCGGCGGCAAGAAGTTCGTGGCAAACATTCCGGGTATAGATTTCTTGCCGGGGTCAGAGACTCTAATCCCAGGTTTAGAACTGGTCGGGAACGTGTGCGGTACCGCTGCATTACAAGCGCAAGCCATAGGTTTCATCCAGAGCGACGGAGAAGAAATCGGACTGCGGACCAGTAGCTTCCCTCCAGGCATTCAAAGCCTCATTGACCAGCAAGTCGCCAACTTACCGGTCATGTTGAACCTTGAATGTCCCACTTTTTAGGCGTTTCGAACTGAAGATAATCGAGGAGACACGAAATGAACGCTACATCAAAACCATATCTTGCACTCGCAACTTGCAGTCTCGCCCTAACCTTTTCTGGAACGGTCATGGCAGCAGGCTTCCAAATCAACGAACACGGGGCTGCTGCCACTGCGCGCGGGGGAGCTGTATTTGCGACCATCTCAGATCCATCAGCGGTTTTTTATAACCCAGCCGGGCTGACCCGCACGAGCGGAACGCATTTGAGCTTAGGTGTCACAGGTGTTCTACCCAGCGCATTTTATGAGGGCCCTGGACTGCCTTCGACCCGACCTGAGGGCATTACAGGCGACGTCAAGCAAGAAGGCGTCAGCGAATGGGTTCCATTACCGAACTTTTACGCATCACACGCTCTGTCCGATAAAGCACACGTAGGAATGGGCGTCTATGCTCCGTACGGGTTAGGTATTGCATGGAAAAACCCAGAAGAATTTGTGGGACGAACAGTTCTGCACGAACAAACCTTACGGACTCTGTTTATCACGCCCCTCGCAATCGCGTTGAAGCTTTCAGACAAGGTCTCCGTTGGTGTCAAAGTAAGCCTCGTACCCGCTTCAGTCTATTTGAAAAGGACAGTCGGTGCGACGGACAACGGACAGGTTCTCTTTCCTAAAAGCGACTTCGGCTCAGAAGGCACCGCAGAGCTCGCCGCCGAGGCTTTTGGCGTCGGCTTTGGCTTAGGCACCCAGCTGCAGCTCACCGACGAACTAAGTCTTGGTTTCGCTTATCGCTCAGCGGTCACGCTGGACTTTGCTGGACAAGTAGATTTCCAGATTCCCGAGACTGCACCCGCGAGTGTGGCCGCTCAATTTCCCGACGGAGACATCCAGGGTCTATTGACTCTTCCCCACAGCTTCGCGGGAGGTTTGGCCTGGAACTTTGGCAAACTAAGTGTCGAGGCGGGCGTTAATCTTACGCTGTGGCAATCCTACGACGAACTGCGTATCCTATTCACCAGCGGCAAACCTTCAGATGCAACAGTCAGCCCTAAAAACTGGGAACCGGCTCTGACGTATCGACTTGGAGGCACCTACGACTTCAGCTCACTCGTAGATGGTCTCGCTGCACATATTGGCGCTGTGTACGACGAAACCCCTGTTCCTGAGGCGACGCTTGACCCCTCTTTACCGGATGCGGACCGCTTGATAGGAACCACCGGAATAAGCTACAAATGGGGACCAATCAGCACCGATATCGCGTATATGGCTATAGTGGTTCAAGAGCGGGAGACAGAAGGGAACGCGAATTTCCAAACGCCAGCAAAATACCCTGGGCGACTTATTAATCTCGCCTCTATTTCACTCGGTTACACATTTTAGAGAGGACAAATATGAAATCACAAACCCTATACTTTGCGCTTATAATGACAGCAAGCGGGCTCGCAGCCTGCGGTGGCGACGATGAAGAGGAAGCGCCTGCGCCCATTTTGCCCTCTTTGGGATATTCGTATTCTGCAGAGGCTCCTTGCGCGGCCAGCGTTCCAACACCCAACGATCTTTTTGTCGCCGATAACCTGCTAAACGAAGCTTCCGAATGCGACGGACCGAGCGACCCCGCAGATGCCGCAATTTATGAAGTGACACAACACGAAGGCGCATCGCTGAAGGCAGAGATATCCATCCCTGTGGTCAATGCAACGATTGATATCGCATCGGTGGTAAACACCGCCTCATTTTCGCTGACTAGTTCAGTCGGAACTTCGAGCACCTCGGATGCGATCCCACCATTGGTATTTATTGGACGGAGTACATCAAGCACCCGCGCAAAGGACTGGTTTGAGGTCAAACACGAGGCAATCGTCGAGTCAGGTCGGCTCGTGATCATCCCAAGAGAAACACTCCAACCAGCGACTTACTATGTGCTCGCAGCAACGGATGAGATTTTAACAAGCGATAAAGAAGCTATTTCAGCCTCTAATATTACCAACCAACTACTTGGTAGTTCACCCATTGTTGCGGCGGGCGATATTACAGCGAACACAGCAGCCAAACTCGAAAGAGAGCGATTACGTCTGCAGGAAGCCATCTCACGGCTAGGTTCCGCGTTCCCGCCCGTCTCTATCGAACGTATCCGATCAATACACGGCTGGCGAACGACTCTAGGACCACAGAAACTCGCATCTGTCGTCCAAGAATACAAAAATGCACTCCAAAGGGGACGTTTTCCTTTCAAAGTAACTACAGCAGGCGGAGATATTGACAGCTCGGAATTTTTACCAGCGGGAAGCCCGACGAATAACATCAACAACTTCCGACAAGGAACGATTACTGTTCCAAAACTCCTGGGTGACGACGGTCGTATTCGAGGAAATTGGGCGAGCAGTGATGCGCAAACCTTAGAACTCCCGTTCATTGTCTCTGTCCCCAAAACCAGTCGGTCATCGTATCCCGTGTCCATCTACCTGCCTGGTTTTGGACGAAGTAAACAGGATGCAAGCCTCCTGGCTAACGAATTTGGTGGTGGGTCACAATCTGCAGTGTTAGGCCTCGACCTTCGGTACTACGGCGACAGAAGCCTAGACACGACAGATAGTATTCCGAACAACGACAATCCAACTGTTTCAGGTGCTGACGGGATTCCGGACTCAAGTGGCACCGGCATTTATTCCGGCTCACCCGGCGTACTTCGAGACGAAATGATAGCGACAATCATAGAGGTCGCTCACGTCATTGAGACACTTAAAAATGAGGCAGCATTCGAAGCTGAGATGGTCAGCCCTGACGGAAACATAAGTAAGCTTCACGTCATTGCTCATGGACAAAGTGCTGGGATAGGACTTCACGCTGCCCTTGTTTCTCGTGTAGGAACCATCCAACTGCCTGCAGGCGGAGCTGATATTGAGCATCTTCTCGTAGAAGGTCCACCCACGAACCTCTCCCGCTTTCTTATGGACGCACCGAGTGGAGTAAATGAAACCAACGTGGTTGATTACATTGAAAAACTGAAATCTTCTGTTTTACTTGGACTGAGCGTAAAAGACGCCAGCAAAGCAATTTACGACGCCTATATCGACAGAAGCTCCCCTAAAATTTTACTTCAGCACCCCTCCGACGCTGAATTTGTTTCTACAAGCGCAAGAAGATCAATCATCGAAAGTCTGGAACTTCCTTCTAAACGAGTGAGTGCTCATGGCGGAACGTTCTGCGATGATTTCTTTCTATACACCTGCGCACTCGGAGAAAATTCAGCGATTGTTAGTCGCGCTCAGGAGCAACTCACCAGCTTCGTAAGTTCTGGCGGTGTGACGGTTAAGTCACCTGCACTCTAAGAAACTGAAGTCGGCTCAGGCGCTCGTCTGAGGAGATTGATAATTTCAGTCACATCCATCGAAGGGTCCACCCAATCGACGTCTTCCTGGCGAAACCAATTGCGTTGTCTCTTCGCGTATCGCCGAGTAGAAACGATCGTTTTTTCAATCATTTCCTCTTTGTTTAGAATACCTTCGAGAAAAAGAACGATCTCTCTATAGCCAATACATCTCAACCCGGGGCTGTCTGCCTTGAGTCCACTCTCCACGAGATGAGCAACCTCATCAATCCAGCCTGCTTCAAACATCTGCTTTGCTCGAACAGCAAGACGTTCTCTGGCTACTTCCACCGGCCAGCGATAGGCGACCGCACGAACGGAATATTTCTTTTCAGCAAAGCGGTGTTCTTCTTGAAAAGTAGAGATAGGACGTCCACACTGTCTAACGACTTCAAGCGCGCGGCCGATTCGTTGTTTATCATTCGGATGCAGTTTTTCGGCTGTCGCTGGATCCAATTTCCTGAGTTCCTCGTGCATAACGACAGAACCTCTGGCTTCAATATCGCGGCGTATTTCGCTACGTAAGCCTTCGTCAATTTCAGGTGCATTAAACACGCCTGAGAGTAATGCTCGATACCAGAGTCCTGCACCACCACAAAGGATGGGCTGTTTACCCCTTCGGCGAATGTCGGCAATGACCAAATCTGCAGCTTCAGCAAATTTTACAGCACTCCACTGAACGTCAGGCTCAATCACATCAATCAAATGATGTTTCGCAGCAGCAGCTTCTTCCGGTGTTGGTTTTGCAGTTCCAATATCCATGCGCTGAAAGACCTGGGCCGAATCTACGCTGACAATCTCACCATTCAACGCCTGACAAAGCTCAATTGCCAGCTTCGTCTTTCCGCTGCCTGTCGCACCAACAACCGCGAGCAGGTCCTCCTTACATTCGCTCATTTTCTGTGGAACCATTTTTCAAGTTCATTCTTTGACCATTCAATGAATACTGGTCGACCGTGTGGACAAAGCGTGCCGAAATCAATCTCGTCCATCTGACGAAGCAAGGCACTCATTTCTAACGGGGACAGCTTATCTCCAGCCCGAACGACCGTATGACACGCAGCACAACTAAAAATACTCTCAATCTTCTCTTCAAAAACCGTTGTTCGCTCGAACAACGCCAACTCATCCAAAATATCTACGACCATTTGCGCATGGTTACCACCGGCGAGAACCGCTGGAACACTCATCACCTGCCAGCCTCTCTCTCGTTCAACCAGTTTAAAACCTGAACTTTCGACAAATTTTTGCATTGATCGCGCAATTTCAGACTGCGCTGATGTCAACTCAACTTCGAGCGGAAATAATAGAGGCTGTGTTTCTAATTGAGCGCTCTTAAATTGGTTTAGCATTTTCTGAAATGCAATCCGTTCATGCGCGGCATGTTGATCGATCATGACCATCTTATCGGGCCCCTCACAAACCAAATAAGTGGAGTGAATTTGGCCTACAGGTTTGAGCCCCGAAAAAACGCCCTCATTGGCTGTCTTCAGTGTTTCCTGCTGTTGGCCTTCTTGGCCTTCACCACTCACAAACACCCAGTCTTGATTCGTTTCTGCAGAGAGCTCCTCAAATTTCTTTCTTCCAGTATTCGTAGAACGGTCAAAAGACTCGCTATACATCCGCGAGCTATCGAAAGCGGGAGTGACAGTAGAGTTTGTTTTTGAAAACGCCGGGGCACTCGCAGAATATGTGCTCATGCCACTGTCCGACACAACACTTCCTTCAGACGAAAGTTCATCTAGTCGAATATGGCTATATCCCATATTACTGGCCCAGGGCTGTCCGGCTAAGCAACGTCCTAAAGCTCGTGTAATTGTTCTGTGCACGAGGCTTGTATCCGCAAATCGAACTTCTGTTTTTTGCGGATGCACATTCACGTCAATCTCCGTAGGCTCAATCGTGAGAAATAAAACAACGACCGGGTAACGACCACGTTCCATCATCGTTCTATAGGATTCTTGCACGGCGTGCTGAACCGTTCGGTCTCGCACAAAACGTCCATTCACAAAACAATAAAGTCCCTTTGTCGTACGCTCACTCAGCGCTGGCGCTCCGCACCATCCTTTGACAGCGAGCTGTTCGCTGAGTCTTGTCTCTTCTAACGGATAAAGTTGTTTCGCGACCTTCTCTCCAAGGATCCTCGACAGCCGCCCTCTCGGGTCCTGAGTCTGCTCTATCGGTATATCCCAGGTCACGCGGTTGCCGTTTCGAAGACGTAAACCGATCTGAGGCTGCGCAAGTGCTACTCGAACGACTACGTCGTTGATATGGCTTACTTCTGTCGCGGGCCTCTTCAGAAATTTTTTCCGCGCAGGGACATTATAAAAGAGGTCTTTGACTTCTACGACAGTCCCAGGCGCTGCACCATAGTCGCTCACCTCAACATCTTTGCCACCCGCCACTCGCACCAAAGTACTTTGGCCTGAGGAGGCAGAGTGGGTAATCAATCGAAAACGTGAAACAGAAGCTATCGACGGGATAGCCTCTCCACGAAAGCCAAGAGATGAGATGCGGGATAAATCCTCTGCGGAGGTCAGTTTGGATGTAGCATGCCTGGATAGACAGAGTGCGGCATCGTCACGTTCCATTCCAACTCCATCATCGCTCACGCGAATCAAAGTGGTACCTCCGTCTTCGATCTCAATCTGAACCCGGGTAGCCCCCGCATCTATGGCATTCTCTAAGAGCTCTTTGACTACGGAGGCTGGCCTTTCGACAACTTCTCCAGCCGCGATTTGATTCGCAACTTGCTCCGACAATTGTGTAATGACACCCACGAGGCTGAGGAAACCCTTCGATACACTGAAGGTCAAGATCAAGCCGGCTTATGTTCTTGATTGCCTAAACAATCACATCTGTTATCCAATAGACATGTGGCATGGCTCATTGCAGACGCGCATGGAGGGGCTGACCCAGAGGCCGATGAAACCCTTCTGGCTCTGTTAGACGAGGCGATAGCGCAACACGTAGATGTTTACCTACTCGGTGACCTCTTCGCTGTATGGCTCGCAGCTGACCGATTTCTGACGGTATTCCAAAACGAAGTCGTCCAAAAACTGAGGAAAATCCGGAACAACCAAAAGAAAGTTGTCTTCGTTGTAGGAAACAGAGATTACTTGGCTGAAGATCAGCTTGGTCACACCTTTACTCAGATCATCGAACACGAGGAAGTGGCGTATATCGGCCGCCGCTCCACCCTGTTATCGCACGGAGACCGCATCAACGACAAAGATCGCATGTACCGCTTGTGGCACCGGCTTTCTCGAAATGAACTAAGCAGCCGGCTACTACGAGCGATGCCCCATCATTTTGCTCATAATTTGAGTACGAAACTCGAAGAAAAATTCCGCAATACCAACCAAGCGTACAAATCAGGCACGCTTCCCATGAAGCATTTAGAACGCTTGAGCCTTAGAGCACGTGACAAAGGCGTCGAACAAGTCATTCTGGGACATTTTCACGCCGACAAGACGATTACGGCCGAGGGAGGAGTTCCCGTCATTATCGCGCCGGCCTGGCTCGACCAAAGAAAGATCCTTATCACCGATGAAAAGGGTCAACTTACATCGGTCAACCCGCTAAAAAACCACTAACGAGACACGTACATCGAACGGTCGAAGGACATCAGTGTAATACTATCAGGGAACACGTAGACTGCACGGCTCCCGAGCACTTTCACTTCGCCTTCACCGGCATCTGCCGCCGTCCATGCCGGATTCTTCTCGCCGGCTTCAGTACATTCGCAAATGCCGTCTTCCCCGCAAACAGAAGGAAGAACTGCCGCACCAATCTCGGTTTGTGTCGCTCCCGATTCAGTATCAACAGCAAGGAACGCAAACAGGCCATCGGCATTAGTCATTGTCCGTGTCACTTCAGCTTTCGGATCAGCAAGGTTGTCTCTATCTGGGGGCAGCCCAACGTTGAAGTACGTGCGCTGTTTTGCTTTACCGTCAATACCGACGACCGCATTCTGAACCGTGTCTTCAGAAGAGCAGTCTTGTACTTCACCTGCAATATGTCCCTGACCAAAACCGTCAAACAAATCTTCAGACCCGAGTATAGAAGAGACACGCGCTGTTGGCGGGATAACAAGAAAAGTCGTGATTGTAATCGTGTTGACTGTTTCATCCACAAAACAAGAAGAGGAATCACACGACGACGTGTCGGTGACATCATTTCCCATCGAATCTATGATTGAGCCATTGCTCAAGCGGACGTTGTATTGATAAGTATCAACAAACTCACGGCTGTCCTTATCTAAGTTCTGATGCGTAACACGTACCACCAATTCGGTTTCAGTTGGGATGCCTTCAACCTCAAACGCACCTTCATCCTCGCATTCAGAAGCATCTACCTTCGTAGATACTGTGCGACCCAAAAGCGCGCTTGGTGTATTATCAGCCTGGGCTCCGGCCATGCCCTCAAGATCATAACCAGGGTCAATAAGTTGCCCGTCCATAGTTTCAGCTCGGAATACCGAGACCGTCAAACCATGTGTATCACCACCCAATCCGAAAGCCGTTACACACCCATTCATGGTGACTGTCGCGCTTGGCCCTACAAATTCGTCGGCTTGCCCTAGGCAACTAAAATCAGGTTCGGCTTTTTCAGTGCAAAACGATCGCTCTTCATCATTTGGGTCATCTGTTTCTACACAACCTTTTGCGTCAACCGTCGGTTTTGGCAGCGTAATGGATAAGCCTTCGACGTTGCCCGAAATGTTCACGCACATGTTGGTCATGGATGAGGGCTCGCTTGTGGATGTATCTCCACAGGCAAAAGAGAAGACGGCTGTGAGACCTAGTCCTAATACTACTCGGTTCATGAGTTGCTCATATCGAGGCAAACGACCCCTGGTCAAGCGACAGAACAGTCAATCTTACTTGCTAGGCAGGCATATTCTCAGAAAGCTCTGATTGAACGTCCTCTTCAACGGTAGCGCTACGCTGAATCAAGTCGTCAACAGCCGGCTCCGCTCTGGCGGCTATCTGCTCCAAAATATGCGCAGATTCGCGAAGCAGTAAAGCGCAGGTCTCGATGGCTTGATCGGTTGAGTGAATCTTACGGCTAAACAATGCCCGCTTCAGGCCTTCGTTAATTGACGTCTCAACGTATTGATAGTCGTCAGGATGGACGAACTCAGCAACAACGAGAGCACTACCAAGCAAACTCACGCCTTCTCGTAGCCCCCTACCCCGGCGAACAGACCTGAGCACCCTACATGCAACACGACCAGACTCTACGTAGAGACGAACCCGCCGATACCCAACGGGTCTGGCTGATAGATTACGCAGAGATCCGATCCACCTAGAAATAGCTGAAGCGGCCATCATAGGTATCGCTTTTCGCTTACTTCTCACGATTTCCGTAAGAACAGCTTTCCGTGCCAGTTGAGCTATTGCGTGGGATTGGGCAAGTCGGACTCGGTTTGAACTGTAGTCCTCCTCGCTCCCTACTGCGTTTCCCTCTTCGGCCAATTCGAGCGCACGCTTTTCCAAGCGAACTTTGAGACTATATAATTCAAAGTCTACGTCTTGCAGACGAGCAGCCGCTTGAGCCAACCGACTAACCGCAAAGGCCAGTCGGTCGCGCAATTCTTCTGTACTCATCTGCATTTGGATTCTCCTGTTCGTTGTGACTAAGGCGTCACCGATATTGTCTCATTCGCCGCAGTTTGACTCATGGAACCACAGTCATTGACGATATGAAGACCTAGAATATGCGCACCGGGTACGGTGGGCACGAACGATGTCGAAACCGTTCCTTGGCTAGAAAACGGCGGCTGAACCCCAGGGGTAAACAGCCAAGACCATTGGTAATCAGAAATCATGCCGGGACTACCGGGTGCACCACCGGCATCACTCGTAAGTCCATTGACCCGAATTTCTTTGCCTACCTCAATCGCAGTTGAAGTCACAGTAATAATCGGGGTTGGGAAGAGGCACGGCACATCCTGCGCCGAAAGCACCAAAATGTGTTCGCTATCGGCCGGATCATTGCTTCCGATTCGCAGTTCGGCCAAGTCAGTCGTCGAGTTGTCATTATTTTGATATCGGACACTGATCGTGGTTTCAGAGTTTGTGCAGCCAGACTGCGTGGGTGAACACAACACAAGATTCGGTGCGCAAGGATTTTGGCCATTACACTCCAAAACGGTGAAATCATCCACAGAGGGATGCGCCGGGTCGGCGCCGGGTCCCACCAATGACAATTGGCTGATAGTGAGTTCGCCGAAACCTACGTTGCGAATGTTAAACGTCTCAGTGCGAGGAGGAATCGGCGGAGCAGGTAGCGGATTCGGAAGCGCAAAAACGAGTGTGTCAGGTGGATCAACTTCAATTCGTGGAACGGCTCCACCCGTAATCGCAATCTCCACGGGATTGTCGTTTATGTCATCGCTTTCGATCACGAGCACATCCGAGTCTTGCCCACCTGTAATCGGCGTGTAGCTTACAAATAGTTCAAATCGGTTATTCGAAAATGGAGGAACCGTGATCGGCGGATTACCAACGCTGGTGGTATAACGGAATTTGTCGCCGTTCGTGTCGGTTGCAAATGTTATCGACGAAATGTTCAGGTCAGCGTCACCCGCATTACTTATTGAAAGCGTTGCTGTTTTCGTAGAGCCCTGAGGAACGGGGCCAAATTGGATAATGGGCGGCTGGAACTGGATATCTGGCGCCGAACCTGTCCCAGAGAAAGAGATGGTCTTCACTGGGCGGTTATCAGGATCATTCGAGTAGAATCGCATCCCGCTATTCTGTCTTGATTCACCGCGCCAGGTTCCTCGCTCAGCGCCGGTGAATCGTGCTTTCAGTCGAACCGAACCGTACTCTGCTGCCGTATCCGGAATCTCAATGCTCAGTGGACCTGCTGAAAAATCGATTTCCTGACCCTGTGCGTCCAGAATCGAAAAGCCGAGGTCGCTACCATTCCGAGTGGTGGGATCATTTCCGGTCACCTCAAAAGCGAGCATTTCGATGCGTTCGAGAACTAAGTCACCCGTGAGTTTCCCGTTACGCTTCGTGTTTCGGACTTCGAATTCGATATCACATGGCGTATCGCCTGACTTTACATTCCCGAAACTGAAATTGATGCATTCTGAAAGCTGGGGGTCGGCCGCGCCGCAATTATTCCCGCCGCGGGGACAATAGACCTCAAGAACAGGTGCCTGCACCGGTTGCGCCGTGACCACGATTTCAGCGCTTCCTTGGCGAGAGTTATCAACTATCGCCAGGTTCACCTGGTGTGAGGTTTCGGGGCATTGATCGAAGTCGTATGTTTCATCAATCTGGTTGCCTGACCATGCCCCAGGGCAAGGTCGATAGCGAACCGAAATGGTAGAGGTCTCGCCAGGACGAAGCCCCTCGAGCAACCCTTGGGAAGTTTCAATTAGAAAAAGGGCGTTGATCTCGTCATTCGATGGAACTGTCGTGAGTGACTCAACTCGCAATGGCGCGCTGCCGTCGGAGCGCACAGCGATGTTCAGCGTCACCTGTGTCGTAACAGGCACTTTCCCGAAATCCAGCACAGGAGACGGCGTGTAGGTCGCCGCAGGAACAAACTCTTGAGCCTCCTCGCACGAGCATCGAGCGAGACCTAGCGACATGGTAGCGATTAGTAATGCTCCACGTACGTTGGTCAGTCTCGGGGTATTGATTCGGTTACGCGAAACGCGTTTTCTATTCATGTGTCATGCACTCCACTGAGAATGAATAGGCGGATACACGTTGAAACCCCAATGGTCAATCCGACGTTTTCGGCTTTTCGTGGCTCCCGGCTCGCTACAGAAGGCGCGAAACTGGCATTACCCGAAGTTTGCTCAGTTTTGCTTTCATCAAACACTTGAACAGGCTACCCTTCGAGTATTGGAAAGAGTCACCGGGGCAGAATGTCAATTTGAATGAACATTTCAGGCTCCGGCTCCGTCCAACTCTGGAAACTTCATGCGACGTTCCTATGCATCGATGGCCGCACTCATTTTTAGCTTTTCATTTCCTCCTGAAGCGGCCGCCCAAAGGCCGGGAGCAATCACCAAACTTCCAAAACGAACCCGTGCCAAAGCCAAATCAATGTCAGGAGCAGCAAAGGAGCGTGCCAGGTCCATTCGTCGCTTTTCACGAGCTTGGGGTGGAGTCCGATACAAATGGGGTGGAAACACAAAAAGAGGAGTAGATTGCTCGGGTTATTCAAGGGAATTGTTTCGCAGAGTATTCGGCGTCGAACTTCCTCGCACCACCCGAACGCAGATCAAATTGGGAATGAAAGTACCCATTTCCCCGCACCAACTCGGCAGAGGCTTCGAGCCTGGAGATTTGTTTTTTTATGTGGACCCCGCCGGTATCCCAAATCACGTAGTGGTTTACATGGGAAATGGAAAATTTACGCATAGCGCAAGTGGTCGAGGTGTCGTTGTAGACGGTTTTAAAGCCCTCTGGGGCCGAAGAATCGTCGGGCGACGGGTGCTGATTCCCGCGCGCGGTGATGGTTCAGAATACCTGCCGATTCCTAATGCGCCTTCTTTTGTTGCTACATCTGTTCCCTGCCCGCCCACCATTACGGCAGACCCACGCGAAACACGACGGTTTTCGAAGCGGCCCCTGACTCGGAAACTTATTTCTGAGCTAAATCAAGCTCGAGTGCGAGAAATTTGCGAATGGCGGGCGTTGAGCCATGAACTCGCAAAACAGCGAGGACAACTGGCGAAGGCAAACAGCAAGGAAATTAGAGACTATGTCCGCTGGCTGGAATCGATCGATAGCTTTCGTGACGAGGCTTTTCGCTAAGTTGACCAGATCACGATAAGACCGAATATCGCGAGTCCCATGAATAAGCTTGTACCTACAATGAACACGAGTCTTAGCGCTTTCCGTAGTTGCGAAAAACGTTTTCGATAAGTGATGGGTACGCTTGGTCTTGCCATGTGTGACTTACAGGTATTTCGTCGCCGATTTTAGGATATCTCTGAGCACTTGGTCGATCTGAGTTCCCGAACGTTTTGCAGCGCGACTCAGATTCTTCCACTCTTCCGAGGTCAGGCTCACCTGAACTTGGTTATCTCCCGTATCTGAGCTCTTCTCCCCCTCAACAACAAGAAGCATGGGGGACTCAGAAGATGCTGTCGTTGGCCCTGCGGCTGACTTGGCTCGCCCCACGAGTTCTCCGACCTGAAAATCGCTCCCTTCACGCGGCGGAGGGGGTGGTGTTCTCCTTTGCACGTGCGCAGCCTCCGCGAGAAATTTTTGTTCTTGAGCAAGTTCTTTCGAGAACATCTGTTCCATAAACGCCGCGAGATGCGCACTCGATGGAGAGAATTCGGACTTAGAAAGCACTTGATGGATGTCGAGCTGCATTTCTCTCGCATTTTGGTATCGATTTTTTCGGTCTTTTTCGAGGGCTCGCATGAGAATCGCTTCCACCTCGGGCGGTATTTCTTCACGGAAGTACGACGGCGGGTAGATTCTTTCATCAATGATCTGCTTGAGAATCGCCATTTCATTCTCACCATTGAACAGGCGATACCCGGTAACCCATTCATAAAGAATGATACCGAGGGAAAAAATGTCAGAACGTTGATCGAGCACTTTTCCCTTGGCTTGTTCAGGCGACATATAAGCTAGTTTACCCTTTATCTCGCCCGCTTTCGTCTGGTCAGTATGCGTAGTTGCTTTCGCAATGCCAAAATCCAGGATCTTCACGTTGCCGTTCCAGCTCAACATAATATTTTCTGGCGTGATGTCGCGATGCACTATGTTTAAATGTTTTCCGAATGCATCGGTCTTTGCGTGCGCATACGACAGACCGTCGAGTACTTTGGTCGCCACCGTGAGCGCGTACTCAATTGGAAAACGTATGCCGAGCTTCTCAGAGCGAGGCAGAACCCGCGACATATCACGGCCTGAAATGTATTCCATCGCAATGAAATAACTTTCGCCAATTCGGCCTAAATCGAAGATTTGAACGACATTAGGGTGTTGAAGCTGCGCGGCTAAACGGGCTTCGTTAAGGAACATCTTAACAAAGTTTTCTTCACCACAGAGGTGGGGCCGAATTCGCTTAATGGCGAGATATTTCTCGAATCCTTGTAAGCCTGACTGGATGGCGAGAAAAACCTCAGCCATTCCCCCAACAGCAATGCGTTCGAGCAAAGTGTACTTACCGAAAGTCACTTGTTTAGGTCGTGCAGCAACCAAGCCGCGGAGACATTAACACATCTTACATGTACTGTGCTACGCGGTAATGCTTAAACTGCCCAATATGCAAAAATACCAATAAGTAGTGGCATTTACAGTTGACGGAACCCCCCGATTTCTGTGACAACTAACAAGATTTTTCATCACACTTGAGGACGCTAATGACATCAAAGACCCTGAACCCATTTGCTCTAGCAATTTTTGCTTCTATGACCTTCTTCGCTTGCGAGGACGATCTCAATGTAGGACAACTTGATCCGCAAATCGCAATCGATCCACAAACCGTCGATTTCGGGAACGTTCAAGTTGGGACCCAGGTCGAGCTTCGAGCAACAATCTCAAACCCTGGCACTGGCGTACTGTCGATCGCTAAAGTAGAGGGCAAGGCGCCATTCGATGGGGCCTTTAGCTTCACCCTTGACAGTGGCGACCGCGAAATTGCACCGGGAAGCGTCGGAATTTTAGTCGTGACATTCTCACCGACGGAACTCCGAGACTATAGCTCTGTCATACTCGTAAAACCCGCCGACGAAACCTTAGAGGTTCAGTCCGTGAGTCTGACGGGGGCTGGCGTTACTGCGAGCTTGAAAATCGAGCCCTCAGTGGTTTCTTTCGGCAATGTTGTTGTTCAAACAACGAAAACCTTGGAGGTCGTCGTCACCAATGAGAGTTCGATAGAAGCAGACGTTGAATATAAGTCGGGGACAAACATTAAGTTCTGCGGCTCGACGGTCATGGATACGTCGAATTTTTGCATTTCCACAACAAGTAAACCACTGAGTGCAGATAACCGCTTCAAACTCGCAGGTGGTGAATCGACAACCCTCACGGTATCGTTCACACCGGTCATCGCTGGAACTCGAGAGCGAGGCTCATTCACTCTTAAGGCGTGCGGGGATAGTGCTTGTGAAACTGATATTCAGCTCGACGGCCTCGGCATCGAGCAAGGTTTCCGTTGCAATCCGCCTGAACTTGATTTCGGCCAAGTCAACCCGAGTTCTTGTGTAACCAAAGCAGTCTCTTGCGAAAACGTGGCCAATGAGCGCGTAACCGTCGTAGATTGGGGCGCGTCTCTCGGCGGTGGAACGACCACTAGCCCAGACTTCTCCGTGGAAGCATTCACCACCCCAGCCGTCCTCAACGAAGGCGATAAAGTCGATGTCGATGTCACCTACTGCCCGCAAGAACTCGGAGACGATGAAGGCTCTCTCGTCATAGAAACCGACAATAGTGACCCACGCCGGCGATATGTCGCAGTCGAACTATCTGGTACCGGCGGTGGTCCAGATATCGAAGTCAATCCAATCGACTTGAACTTTGGTCAAGTCTCTCTCATCGCTCCTGCTCGCCGGACCATCAGCATTCAAAACGTAGGCTATGAGGACCTCGAAATCACTGAAATCCTGGTCGACACACAAGGAACTGGCGCATTCGTGGCTCCTGGCGCATCCGGTCGAACCATTGCGGTGGGCGAGTTCTACGATGTGACGATCGAATTTCAACCTGTCAGTGAAGGCCCTGTCACTTCAGAGCTTATCATACGTTCGAATGACCAGGATGAACCAGAAGTAACTGTCACCTTGCAAGGTGAAGGTATCAACCTTCCACCATGCTCGTTCGAAGTTGTTCCAGAGACTTTATCTTTCGGCGTCGTCGAACGTGGCCGGACCGTCGGACGCGCATTCGAAATCCGCAACACAGGGACAAGCGACTGCTTAGTCACTTCAGCAAGAATGCTGCCGGGTAGTGATACAGAATTCTCACTTCCCGACGGAGATCTCACATCTTTGATCATTCCACCTGCTTCCGCGACCACGATTCGTGTGGAATATGCTCCATCGACCGTGGGAACAAACTCAGGCTCTGTCGAATTCTCGATTTCCTCGCCCACTTCGCCATTTAACACCGTCGCTCTCTCTGGAACGTCAGATGACGCAAGCTTACTGATCGTGCCGAATGACTTGGACTTCGGGACCATCGGTGTCAACTGTGCGGCTCGCTCGCGAATTGTAACCATTTACAACACCGGCTCTACGCCTGCGGAAATCTCATCGATAGGCTTGGCTGCGCCCGGGAATCCAGCATTTACGATCACCAGCCTCCCTATGCCTTTGCCCGCCTCGGCCTTGACCTTGGCGCCTGGCGCCTCAACAAGCTTTGAAGTTGGCTTCCGTGCTGACGCAATTTCTGCGTACGCAGCAGCAGTTGAAATCAGCGGAACGTTCAACGGTAATGCTGTAACATATCTCGTATCGCTCCAAGGTCGAGGCGCAACCGACGCAACTCAAGTCGATGAGTTTGAACAGTTGGGTCGTCCGAAGGTCGACCTTCTGTTTGTAATCGACGATTCCTGCTCAATGAGCCAGGAGCAGACCGCTCTAGCCTCCAACTTTGAGGCCTTTATTCAGTTCGCAACGGCGCAAGCCATCGATTACCAAATCGGAGTTACAACAACCGATATCAATCAAGGAGGTACACCAGAAGCAGGTCGACTCGTCCCTGTCGCCGGTAACCCAGCTGACCGAATTGTGACGCCTCGTTCTCAACCCAGTCCCGAGCTTCTCTTCCAGCAAAATGCCAACATTGGCATCGACAGCGGAACTTTTACGGAACAGGGGCTTGAAGGCGCTTATCTGGCACTTTCTAACCCACTCATCTTCGGCCATAATGCAGGCTTTTTGCGTCAAGACGCCGTGCTATCAGTCATTTTTGTTTCCGATGAGGAGGACCAATCTCCACAGCCGGTCGATTTTTACGTGAATTTCTTCCTAAGCATCAAAGGCTTTAGGAACAATAATCTGTTCACGGCCTCCGCAATCGTCGGTGATACGCCGGGAGGCTGCAGTGGTAGCGGTGGTTCGGCACAAGCCGGCGCTCGTTACGTCGATGTCGCCAATCGTACCGGTGGTGTCTTCCAGTCAATTTGTACCGCCGATTGGTCGCGCGCGCTCGAAGACTTATCGACAACCGCCTTTGGTTTCAAATCGCGATTCTTCCTTACTAACCAACCAGTGATCGGGACAATTCGCGTCTATGTTGACGGTGTTGAAATCACAGAGCAATCTATGGGCGGAACCATCAACTGGACCTACGACTATCCAACAAATACCATCAACTTCTCTCCATTTGCGACCCCTGAACCGGGGGCAAGCATTCGCGTAGAATACGTCGTCGAGTGTCTGTAGGTTAATCTCACCAAGATCTGTAAATAGAAAACAGGAAACACGTCATGAAAAACATTCAACGTTCACTTCTCGTTCTTGGAACGGCAACCTTGCTCTGCGTTCCATCTTTAGCAAACGCACAACAATATCTTCAAACCGATGAGGCTGCGCCCTGGGTGGAGATTTCAAGCATTCCTAACATTGGAACAATTACGCCGTTTACTCGTAACTTTAGTTCCAGCAGCGATGACGGCGCGGCGCAGGTCACCATACCGTTCGCCTACCAGTTTTTTGGAACACCGCACAGCACCGCATACATCTCGACGAATGGGTTTCTTTCCTTTTCTTCGTCCAGTATTACGTCTTATTCAAACCAAAGCATTCCATCATCTTTGACTCCGAATTCGGTGATCGCTCCATGGTGGGATGACCTTCGTAATTTCAATACGGAACTTGGCCGGACAGGCGTCATCGGCACCACGCCAAATCGCATTTTTGTTATTCAGAGCGACGGTCTCAGGGACCTAGGCGCCCAAAATGGCGAAATCAAATATCAAATTTGGTTGTATGAAGGAAATACCGGCCGCTTCGACGTGTACATCAGTGGTGTAAATAACGCGCTCACGGTAGACGCAACGTCGGGCTATGAAGGGTCAGGTTCAGGAACCCCCAACGGCGTATTCCGTCCATGCGGAAGCTCGGGAAGTTGCTCATCAAGCGACTTCACCGCTCTACTCGGACGCCGGTTTTCTGTCTTACTTGCGCAAAATCCTGAGCTTTCAGGTTCGATCGCATCATCTTTCCCGAGGGGCGCCTTCCCAGGAGACTCTGTTCAAGGAGACATTAGTGTTGCAAACGCAGGGCTAGACGATGCTACCAATGTCGCGTGCGAAATGTATCTATCGACCGATGGGACACTCGATCCCAGCGATGTTTTGGTGGGCACAACTACCATCGCCAACGTTCCCGGCACGGGGAATAGCTCGAGCCCAATCACACTAACTATCCCCACGGGAACTCCCGTTGCTGACTACACTTTACTCCTTTTTATCGACGCTAACGACCAGTACAGCGAGTCAATAGAGACAGACAATTTGGTCACAGGGCAAATTGGTTTCGCGACCGGTTACGATCTGCAACCTACAGCAATCTCTTCGACCAATGGAGCGAATCCAGGCGACACAGTTGAATTCACCGTCTCGATCACTAACAATGGAGTTCCGCGCGTTGGCAGTGTCGACATCGAAGTCTACGCATCCACAGACCAAATCTACGATGCGAGTGATATTTCAATCACCGCACAAACGGTCACACTTTCTGGCAATAACGTAGAAAATTTTCAAGTGAGCGGAGTGCTTCCTCAGCTTGCGCCTGGCACCTACTTCCCGGTTATCCGGGTCGACCCTGCCAACAGCCTGGTCGAAATGAATGAGCTCAATAATGAGTTCGCGGCCTCTACACCTTTTCCGACGGGACCAGATTTTGGTATCAGCGGCGCAACTGGCCCGACTCAAATCGCTCCAGGTTCCAGTGGCCAATTCAGCGTCACTGTATCGTCTCTTGCCGTACCTTACACTGGGGACGTGGGTGTAAAATTCTATCTTTCTTCCGACTCGACGTGGGACGCGGGCGACTTTGACCTAGGAACTTTCCAAGTCACATTCGCTGGCGATTCCTCCGCGACTGCGCAAGCAAATCTTGTGTTTCCAACCAGCCTGGCACCAGCGACCTACTACGTCATCGGGCAGGCCGACCCAACCAATCAAATCGTCGAGGTCGACGAAACGAACAATTTTGGAACATCAGCCAATACCGTGAGCAACGCATATGATTTTTCTGTAGGAACCGTAACATTTTCTCCCAACACAACGGGAGCTGGTGGCGAAATTAGTGTTGTCGCACAATTACGTTCTACCGGCGTGCCTTTCGTCGGCGACCTACCATACGGAGTCTACCTCTCGTCAGACGACAATTTCGATCCGGGAGACGAGCTCGTCCACACGGGCAATCAATTCGTGGCAGGCCTTTCGACCGCGAGTTTAACTACAACATTCAGACTATCAAACCGTGTCACTATCGCGTCTTGGTATGTCATCGTTGCGACGGACCCAAGCAACACACTTCCTGAGTCAAACGAGAGCAACAATGCTTCCTCTTCAACCGGTCGACTCACCATCAACGGTGCTGACTTGTATATTTCGGAAGCTTCAGGTCCATCAACAGGTTTCATTGGCCGTAACTATCCAATCTCGATTACAATTCGCAACGAAGGACAAGCCGACGCCAATGACTTCAGGTTCGCCGTGTACACGTCAGAGAATGAATTCATCACCGTTACAGACCCTCAAATTTATGTCTCACAATCGGCCACGATTGCGCAGGGCGGACAGCAGACATTCCAATTCGATGTAACGCTCCCAACTTACACATCAAGTCAAACCGTTTGGCTTGGTGTCATTGCTGACGTCTTCTCAAATGTTTCTGAGTCACGTGAGTCCAATAATGTTCGACGACTCCCTGAATCGGTGTCTGTCGTCTTCCCGATCCCTGACCTTGAGGGAACGATTATTGCGACTGCGACAGCCGCTGGAGCAGGAGAGCCTCTCTCGGTCACTCGAATTTTACGAAACGGCGGTGTCGCAGATGCGACCAATGTGACCTACCGCTACTACCTATCTAACAACCCGACGATTGCCAGTGACGATGTGGTTCTCGGTGAATTTCAAGTCTCAATACCCGAAGGTGGAGACGATTACGGAATCGATGAATTGGTAGTACCGAGTAACATGCTAGGAGGAACGTACTACGTTGGTATGGTTATCGACCCGGATGAAGCCACCCAAGAAGTCGACAAAGAGAACAACACAGCACTTGGTCCACAAGTAAGGATTTATGACGCTGGTATTCAGTTCCTCACACGTAGCCTTCCTCAAGCCACCGTCGGCGTGACATACCAAGCAGGCATCTACGCCAGCGGTGGTGCTCTCGGCCGAACGTGGTCTGTCATCGACGGTACACTTCCACCCGGCCTAACGATTGACGCGATGTCTGGAATTATTCAGGGAGAACCAGCAGCAGAAGGATTCTACGATTTTACCGTCCGCGCGTCTTCGACCTCTGGTCAAGCCGATGCTGCATTTTCAATTCGTGTATTGGAACCTTCGATTCAGTTGGCGCTTGCCTCTGAAAACCTACCTGCGGGCATTGTAGGCCGTTCTTACCGAACGCAAATCATTGCGATCGGCGGCGCCCCACCCTACAAGTTCGAACAGACAAACTCGAATGCGAACTTGCCCGGCCTGCAGCTGACCGAACAAGGTGTTATTTTTGGAACGCCCACTGCACCTATCGCTGGGACATTTGGAGTCCGAGTCATTGATAGCCTTGAGAATACCGCATCAAGAAGCCTCGCGGTCAACATCATCACGCCTGATCAGCGACTCAAGATTCGACAAATTGCTCTTCGCGATGCGTTGCTCGACCAGGCATATTGCGACGAAAGCAGCGGTGAAACCGTGAGCTTTGAAGCCACAGATGGAACGGAACCTTATTCTTGGTCTCAAATTGGAACAGGCGTCCCGGGAATGACCCTCAGCGAATCAGGACAGCTGTGTGGCACTCCAACGATGGCCGGAGAATTCCCTCTCACCGTCCGCGCGCAGGACGTCGCGGGTCAGTTCGATACAGCCGTATTTGTCCTCCGCGTTTCAGACGGCAACCAAATGGCGATTACAACCACTTCCCTTCCAGAAGGGGCAGTTGGCAGTGCGTATACCGCGACCCTCGACGCTTTCGGTGGTACCGCTCCGCTGACCTGGACGGTCGTCAACGGAAGCCTCCCTGCGGGTATTGCCTTAGACAGTACAACAGGTGCACTTTCAGGGACTCCGACGGCTGAAGGAACCGAAGCATTTATCATCGCAGTGATGGATGCCCAAATGAGGATGGATAGCTACCCACTTTCCATTCGCGTGACGAGTAATTCGGTAGGGCAAGATTCGAGTGGCGATAGCGATGGTTGCGGATGTACCACTACGACCCTTGCGAATGATCGCAACTCGTTCATATCCTTACTCATGTTGTTATCACTCGGTGGTCTTTTGATGATTTCTCGGCGGCGAACCGGCTTGTTCGCAATGCTGATCGTCAGCGGTTTCGCTCTACTTGGTACGGACAAAGCGCTCGCTCAGTCCCAGCCGGTTGCAGGAACGAATTACCAACTGTCTCGGACAAACATTACATACACGAACTTGTCGAATCCTACGGTCCTTTTCACCGCGAGAGCAGATGAAAATACCCAATCTGTTTCACTCCCGTTTCAGTTCAAGTTTTATGACAACTACTATGGAGAGGTTACAGTAGGACTCAACGGCGCAATTCAAATGGGAGCCGGCACCGGCTGGAGCCGTAGTAATCCCACTCCGGGTTCTGCATCTACCCCAAACGGCTTTATTGCCCCTTTTCAAGATGACCTTTTCATCAACACCGGGCAAGACGGCCAAGTTTCTTATAAAGTCGAAGGAAGTGCCCCAACCCGAACAATCACATTCGAGTGGAAAAACGTAGATAGATATTTTTCGACGAGTCCAAACCTCAATTTCCAACTCAAACTTTTTGAGGGACCTTCAGGTCGTATCCAAGTTCGTTATGGAACAAGCTCGGGGACAAGAAGCCTCAACGGAACGATGGGAATGGAAGATGAAAACGGTGGACGACCTATCTTTTTTGAACCCAATGGATGTACACGAAGCTGTAATCAAAATGAGTTCAACTCCATGACCGACACTCAGGTTGAGCTCGTGCAAGATCCAGGCGTTGAACTAATCGGTTTAGGCGTTGAAGCGCCTGAGTTCGGTTATCTCGGCGCCCAGACAAACATCACGGTCTCTCTAGGTAACCTTCATGGGAACGCCGTCGGCCCGTTCAACTTCGAGGTTCGCGTTGCTCGAACACGCGATATGGCGAATGCAGAAACGATATTCACCTCATCCCCGCTCACCTTCCAAGCCTTCCAATTGCTGACCACAACCGTCCAAGGCATCGCTCCAAGCACATTGGTCGAAGGTGAATACTTCATTGCCCTCGTGGTCGATTCCGCTGACAGCATCATGGAAGTCGCGGAGGACAACAATCAAATTATCGCAACGAATCGTATTCGGCTTCTTGACGGCAAACCAGACGTGATAGTGAAACGAGTCACCGCAAACCGAACGTCTTATGATGTGAACGCTTCAAATCCACCGCCTGTGACGATTGATGTTGAAGTTGAAAATATCGGCTCCGAAACGGCAAGTAACGTAAGCATTACGGGCATGCTGTCCACCAATCAAGCCATTTCAACTCGCGATGTTGAACTCGGTGCGGTCACAGTGACCTTGGCCCCTGGTGAATCAAAAACAGAGACCATTACTCTAACCCTGCCGAATTCAATCAACTCAGGAACCTATTGGTTAGGTGCGTACGCTGACCCTCAGAATCTGGTTGAAGAACTCAACGAGAGCAACAACGGACGCGCCGCACTCTCCGACCTGTCAATTTCAGGTGGGCAACTCAGTATTCTCACCACCCAACTCCCGAACGGTTATGTTGGAGTCACCTACGTAGCACTCCTGTCTGCAGTAGGTGGCGAAGGCGGGTACGAATGGGTGGTTGTGAACGGGCAATTACCCACCGGGCTCGGTCTGGTAAAATCAACCGGTGAAATTTTCGGGCGGCCATTGCGACCAGAATCGGAATCGATAACAATTGAGGTCACCTCAGGCACCGAGAAAAGAACGCAAGACATTACAGTCACCATCGCTGACCCCTCGGCCCCACTTACAATTGTCACCCGCGCGGTTCCTGCCGCGATTATCGGACAGGAATACAGTTACGCACTGCAAACCACAGGTGGAGCAGACACCTCGACCCTCACCTGGACGACCAACATTACGCCGAATGGGATTATGTTACTACCCAATGGCGTACTCGCAGGGACTCCTGACACCGCGGGAACATCAACGCTCACCGTGAGCGTGTCTGATGGTACGGACACTGCTGAACGTTCTTTGATTTTTGAAGTACGTGAAAACGCGAACCTCCTGATTGATACCGTGGTTCCTCCAACTGCCCAGTACAACGCTGATTACAGCTTCCAACTCACAGCAAAGGGCGGCGTTCCACCGCTGACGTGGGTATTAGAACAAGGTAGCTTACCAGAAGGTCTCGAGCTTGCTCCTAGCGGCAGCATCACAGGAAAACCACTTCGAGTCGGTTCATCACGCGTAGTCGTGGAAGTTAGAGATTCGGCCAGCGGTAGCTCATCTTCTAGAGACTCAAACACATTCGAATTCAAAGTCGCAGACGTCGATGGCTTCGAAATTGTCACCAAAGACCTGCCGACAGCAATCGTCGGTCAAGCATATGTGAAAAGTGCGGCTTCTGACGGTAACGCTACTGAAGTAGAATTGGTGACCGAAGGCGGAACGGCACCGATTAGTTGGAGAATCGTTCAGGGACGACTTCCAGAGCGCTTGTTCGGCGAAGAAATCCCTCAAACGGGTGCGTTCCGGATTTCAGGGAGTGCATTAGAAGCCGATGAGATTAATCTTCTGGTTGAAGCTACGGATGCACATGGGAGAGTCGCTCAAAAAGCATTCTTGCTGCGGATTGTTACCCAGCAAACAACAACAGCTCCCACTGAGACTAGCGATGAGGGCTGCAGCTGCGCTGTCGCTTCACAGCCTGAAGCGGCGTCTAATACTCTCACTTCTCTCGTTCTACTAGGGCTCCTGGGTGTTATCCTCTTCCGTCGTCGGAAATAGGCTTCTCTCATTGCTGGAACTTTTCACCAGTAATTTCTAACCATTCTTGCTCAACCTCTTCTATCAGGCCAAGGTGTCCGGCTTGCTCTGCGTACTTACGTGCAAGACGCAATGACGTTTCGGCCCTACCGATTTGTCCTTCCGCCTCAGCAACACGAGCTAAGAAGATCTGAGACTGCGATGCAATATCCATCCTCTTGAGGTCGAGGGCTCGTTCCAGGCCGTCGTTAATCCTTCGCGAAGCAGCTTCGAGTCGATCAAAGTCAATCTCAAGAAGCGCCGCACCGGTATACACGAGTGCAAGTGACTCAACGACTGCAAAGCCAATTTGACGCGCTACCGCAAGAGCCTGCGACAATCGGGCCTGTGTTTCAACGAAGTCAGCTGCATTGAACGCGTCTATCCCCAGATAGCACTCCCATTCTGAGATCCCTCTCTGATTACCACTTTCATTCGAGATTTCAAGAGCCTGTATCAGAAGTCGACGGGCCTCCTCACGGCGGCCGATAGAACTCAAGAATTCTCCAAGGCGACCGGACCAAAACGCTTGTTCGGAGCGCAGATTCTTCACTTCGGATAATTCGATCGCCTCTCGAAAGTAAGACACGGCCTCTGCTCGGTGGTCCCAAAATGAGTAAATCAGCCCCACTCCACCCAAAGCTCTCGTGAGCATTTTCGCATTGTCCTCGACCTTCAACTCCTCGACGGCCGACTTCAATGATGTCAGAGCCCTTTGATGTTCTCCGTCATGGAGTTGTGCAAAGGCTATTTCTACGTCCAAAGCTCTCATGAGAGATTTGGAGGGGTTTCGCAGGACTATTTGCCTCGCAGCTTCAAGATTGGCGCGAGCCTGAACATACTCGCACCGAGCAACCCATATTTCGGCTTCCAGCCGAAGAACATTAATAGAAAGCTGTGTATCCGGGATCGGTTGTGGTAGCTGCCCCAAAAGGACCAACGCTTGATCAAAGCGACCCAAGGCCTGTTGTGCTTTTGCCCGGAGATAGCGCATCAATGATGCTGAAAGCATAGGTTCTCGCGTGCCTTCTGCTATATTGACCTGTGCCCATTTCAGCGCCGCCTCCGCTCTCCCAAATGCAAGATTAATATTTGCCGCTTTCACGACGGCCCGAAACAGACGTGATTTACCGGCCATCGTATCGTTTTGCTCCTCGTAACGACTTACTGCTTTCGTGATAAAACTAAGTGCTCCATCTGCATCTCCACGGAGCGCAGATTGTTCAGCCGATTTTAGTAGATAGTAACCTGATCGATTTGGCCACGCGCTATGTTCAAAATGCTTGGCGAGAACATGAGCAATCGCAATTCGGTCTGACCATAAATACGATTCAAGAGCCAAGGCAATCTCTCCGTGTTTTTTTGTCTTTTCAGTTGAACTCAGGCGGTCAAGAACTCTTTTATGCAAAGTTCGAGAGCTAAATATGTAGCGAAGAGAATGTTCGTCTAATTCCTCTACGAGAACGCCGTGCCGGACAAGCTCGTCCATCCAATCAAAAAAAGCATCCCCTTGTGTCTCAGACAATGCTGTCACGTATGAACCAGGAACCATGAAGCCCAACAACGCTATCGTCTTGAGTAAGCTGATTGCTTCTTCGGTAAGATCAAACTGCGAGAGGTCTGCACGGATTCGTTTTACCGAAGACTCCGTGGTGTCACTGGAAAAGAAACTTTTGACGGAGCTATCTGTTTCCTTCGCGTCGATTGGCTCACCATTGAAGCTCCACTTCCCTCGAGTTCGAACCAGTGTCTGGCTGCGAACATAGTCGTGAATAGTTTCTTGGACCAACCCAGGTACACCACTCGTTTCCTGGATGACTTGTTGAACGAGAAGATTCGAAGGTTCCTTCACTCCAGTCATCGTTGAGATAATTTCAGAAACATCATCCGAAGCGAGTGGGCTTAGCTTTATACGCTCCATTAGCTTCTTCCTCTTGAGTCGCCTCAGGAGTACACCCACCGCATTTTTTGTTTTTTCACTCTTCTCGTAAGTCAGGATGATGGAAAACGGACAGACTGTCTCTCCGGAAACACCGCCAGGTCGATCAGTCAGTAAAGTTCGAGCTGTATCCCAAATTAATTCAAGACTGAGACTATCAACGTTGTGAATGTCTTCGACAACCAATACGACGGACCGAGTGAGTGCCAATCTCCCTATAATACCAATTATGGTTTTATGTAATCGTATCTTACGTTGCCGTCCTTCCAAATGAGAGACGTCTTGTTTGGAACCAAGAGACGCTAGTCGAGGAGAAATCGAGCGGACAACGCCAACGTCTGGACCAAGTATTTTTGCCGCCACATCTTGCTGTGTTTGACTTGCAATCGTCGCAATCCCATCAAGAATGGGCTCGATCGCATCGTAAGCCTGGGCTTTGTCGTGTGCTGTTCCAACCAGGACATGTGTTCTCCGGCGAATGCGAAGCCTCATTTCTGTAACCAGCCGTGTTTTTCCCATCCCATTCGAGCCTTCTAAAACGATCAAGCGGCCTCGGCCTGCACTCGCGTCGGATGCCACACCTTGTAACTCGTCAAGGACGCTTTCTCTGCCTACAAATCGGGGAACAAATAGAAGCCCAGGCATTTCGATACTCTGGTCTGGCAATGAGGTTGGACGAGACCGAACATCCGTCAACCAGCCCAATGCATCTGCAGCCGTGCGCGGTCTCTCAATTGGATCTTTTTCGAGGAGAGCGTGTGCTAAGCCCGCCAATTCCGCTGGCGCTTTCGGTTCAAGATGCCTAACCAACTGCGGTGGAGTGTTCACATGGTGATGAAGAGCCGCAGCGGGAGGCTCAACGGGAAAAGGAAACTTTTCAGTAATCAGTTCAAAGAGAATAACTCCTAACGCATACAGATCCGAGCGTCCGTCGACGTCGCTCGTCGTCACGATTTCGGGTGCCATATATGCGAATGTACCTATTAGGCCTGATTCTTCATGTGAATTATGGCGAACTCGCGCAACACCGAAATCCATCAACTTCACATCGCCGTTTTCATTCACCATGATATTCTCAGGTTTGAGATCGCGGTGCACGATTCGACGGGCATGAATATGAGAGAGGGCTTGCAAAATGGACTTAGTGCACCGAACTATCTCCTCAAAACGTTGCCTACCTTTCGCAAATTGCTCGAGATGCGCACGAATATTTGTTCCCTGAATGAACTCCATCGCAATGAATGCGACATTATCCTCAAGGCCAGCGTCAAAGACCCTAACAATATTTTTGTGCCTGAGTCGGGCGAGTGCTCGAAACTCCCGTTTAAATCGAAGGAGCCCCTGATTCGCTTCCGCAGCATGTGGAAGAAGAACTTTAAGGGCGACCCTTCGATTGGTTCTGGTGTCGTGAGCGTCGTAAACAACACCCATCCCTCCAGAACCTACGCGCTCAATAAGGCGATACCGCCCGATAGATTTTGGCTTATTCATGCTCGCTCAGCGGAACCTTAGTCACGCACGTCGCAAGCATAGCAGAAATGATTACTTCTTATTAGAGTCCGACTTAGAGGATGCACCGGCGGATATCGTAGCCTCCTCGACACTTTCGGCTTGACCGCCTGAAAGTCGACTAATGATTTTGCTTTTCGTCGGACTGTCTGAGGATTCAGCAGAAATACCCGCTTCTCTGCGCATCTCCTCCACTCGGTTCGTCGCCATGAAGGCTTCCAGTTCGATTTCTCTCAGTCGAGCCATTGTGTCTGGGTGTCCTACTCCCTTTTGTTCAAGAGGCAAATCATCTTCTATGTTTTGCCCCTCTTTCATCCTCAGAAGACGTTCTTCAGCCGGGTCTAGTAGGTTTTGGACGGTCTTTTTAGGTTGTGTATTCTTCACTGATGCTCCGTTCTTATACGTTGTTTTCTTGAACGATTTTGTCGTTCGTCTCTCGAAAAGTTAGCCAAGCCCACCTGGTCCGTCAAATTCTTGCCCTAGAAGCTCCAAGTTCAACCTTTCTTGAATCTCTTTTTTGACAATATGCCATTTACTTATCTGCCGCGCAACGGAATCCTATTGAGTTGGAAACGTCCGTAGGTCGCTTTGGACGGCGCACTGTCACTCGAACACTAAATGCGAGATCGTTGAAGCTCCCTCCTCGGATGGTTCTGTCGCGACCTCGTTTTGGCCCTTTTGGAGAGGTCAATTCTGTCGACGTTCGATAATAGGTCGGATCATAGAAATCCGCCACCCATTCCGACACGTTACCGGACATGTTTAAAGCGCCAAATGGGCTCGCATAATTGACAAAACTTTCGACGGGAGCCGTGTGCTCAAAACCATCCCGGGATCCTCGTGCATTCGCCGCTTCCACTTTGAACGCTCCGCGCCACGTCCATTTTCGCAAATCTTTGCCTCGCGCAGCGTACTCCCATTCCGCTTCCGTCGGTAAACGGCCATTTTTCCACTCGCAGAAACGCTTTGCATCAAACCAAGTCACACCGACGACTGGAAAATTAGGTCGACTGAAGATTTTATCATCGGCGTACAATGAGGGATCACACACTCTTGCCGCCACACACTCATTATATTGGCGATTATTCACCTCCATACGCCCTATTCTAAAGCTTTCTAGCGTTATCTGGTTTTCAGGATACTCGTCGGGATCGCCGTTAAGATCCCCGCGTGTAAATGTTCCAGCAGGAATCGTGATAAAGCGCATCGTGACTTTTGAGTCCGACACCTGGCTTTCGTCGTTCATCACGTGCTGATAGCAGGAAAAACAGGGCAAACCCGCAAAGAAAACAAGCAGTCCTGCTCCAAATTGAGAGCGAATAGCTTCTATACACCGCAAACTCACCATATCCCTATGGGACATCTTGTGCTCCCCTCGGTCAATAGTCCGATAAACCTAAACGTGTTCAATGTTCAAATGCGCTTGTGAAACTTTGCGCTTTTCAAATCAAATTTGCGGCTTTCTTGATCACCGCAACAATAACTCATCTTGCCGGATGCTCCTCAGACGTAAGTGACCTTGAGCCGACACCAAAAGCCATCGCTTGTACAACAGACGATGACTGTCCAGTAGATAGCCATTGTAACCAGATGGAGTGCACTCTTGGAAGCGGTAATGAATGCGAAGCTGATTCAGACTGCGAAGTGAATCAGTACTGTAACGTCATTAAGGATTGTGGAGCAACTCGCTGCCACGGAAATACTTGTGAAACAAAGGTTGAATGCAAGTTCAGTTCTGACTGTCCCGAGGGACAACTCTGTTCCGACTTTATATGTGTTGATGCTCCCGCGTGTCAGGACGACAAAGACTGCCCAGAGGGCTCATTTTGCAATGATGAGATGCAATGCGAAGCCAAGGACGGAGAGAAGTGCGAAGAAGATACCGATTGCCCAAATCCTACTGATATTTGTCAAGAAGGAGAATGCATTGAAAGAATTTCCTGCAAGGACTCTTCTGACTGCCCTCCCGAACTAAGGTGTCAAAGTGGAATTTGTAGAAACCCATGCGAATCAGATGACGATTGTGGAGGCCCAAGATTCACCTGCAACATGAACGGCGAATGCCTTGCACGGTGCTTCAATGACCAGACCTGCGAAGCCGGCTATATTTGCGAAGATAATGTGTGTCTTCCTCAAGAATGTGAAAGCAACGAAGATTGCGATGCTACCGCTTCTGAAGAATGCGTTGGAATAGAAGAAGGTCACGGCAGATGCGAATTTGTGCAAAGATGCATGGATGACAGCGAATGCCCTGACAACTTTTCCTGTGAAGAAACACGTTGCCGTAGACTGCCACGCTGTCTCGGTGACCGTGATTGTGGCACTGATCGATACTGCGACGACGGACACTGCCAAGAGTCTACGGTGTGCACCGTGGGAAGCTGCCCAAGTGGCGAAATCTGCATAGCAGACCGATGTGTCCCTGATATTTGTCGAAGTATCGATGACTGCGCCACCCCTGGTGAAATCTGCATTTCGGGCCAATGCCAAGTCCCTCCGGCTCCTTCTTTTGTCACAGAGATAAGGATTGTAACCCCTTCCGGGGTTGTGAGGCCTCAAGGCACTTACCAATTTACGGCGATTGCTCTCAATCAAGCAGGCAACGTCGTTCCAGGAGTCGCCTTCGATTGGACCTCTACATCGACGCTGGTTGCAACCATAGATATGAATGGCCTCGCAACGGGGCAAAACCGTGCCGGAGAAACACAAATCATTGCTCGAGCCTCAACCGGAGTCATGAGCTTAAGCTCAACCCCGGTTACTCTCGTTAATCTGGGTAATCGCGAGATGGGGACTCAATTGCGAGTGACTGTAGTTGATATTTCATCGGGAAATGTACTTACGAATATTCCGCTAACGATCAATGACGGAACACAAACCTTCGATGTTACCACCGACAATCAGGGCAAAGCATCACTCGCATCCAGTCAGACGACAGCAAGTACCTTTACCATCTCAGCGTGGTCATCAACCCACAACTACACCACAATCGATGGCATCAGCTCAAACGATGTTATTCTTCCTCTCAGAACTCTGACTTCACCCCAACGTGCGGGCGGACTAAAAGGTGCAATTGACCTCTCAATGGTCAATACGACTGGCGACCTTGCCTACTCTATTTCCGGGGCGTCCTTCCCCACTCCACTATTTACCTATGACCCGGGCGACCTTTTCGGTCGGGAGGTACATCAGGTCGATGTCATGAACTTCAAGATTCCTGTGGGCGCGTCTGCAACCCTTAGTGCAACCGTGTTCGGCCAAAGTTTCAATCTGAAAGACTCCTACTACACGCAGGCGACACAAGGTCAAAGGGCAGCATGGAGTTTTGGAGGACGCGTAGATTTTAACTTTTTGGGAGGATTTGCTGCTGATAATTTGCTTGCGAGTATACTTCCTCGATTCCAACAGTTTGATCATGACGTCCGTCCCTCTATTCGGGTGGTTTCCGTACCAAAAGTCATCGATTCCGCCGATATTGATAATGACGACGATACGAATGAATTCGTACCAGACTTTGCTAATTTTCCTGATGTAGGTCTGACCCCTAACGTTGAGCAAACACTTCGTTACTTCTTAGAGACCGATAATGTCCGGCTGCCGTTTGTTACTGGTGGCAATGCCGATACCCTCTTAATCGTTACCGGCAGTTTGCTGCCAGGAATTGGTTTCGTGCCTCTTGGTTTAGATGGCCTGACTGACGATTCAGGCAACGGAGTCGTCCCTTCATTTACAGCGAAATTAGCGCCGCCACACTCAGGACTAGAGCAAGGCCAATTCGCTATCTTGGCAACCGCATTTAGAAATGACAACAATCCAATTCCTCAGCCTGGCTCTACTCGAATATTTGTCGGGAGCAGCTTGCCCAGGTCAGTTGACTTCAGAACAGGCTGGATTGATGCGCCGCTCGGGGCCGAATTCAACCGAGTGACTCGTAATCTCACTTTAGCCGCACCCATGGGAAGTGACTTATTACATTTCACCATTCAACACTCAGAAGGCGCATGGGACTACTACACAGCTCCCTTTTCGCAAGCAAAATCGCTACCTGTGATTCCCATGGGTGTGGTTGATCGCACCCAAAGTGCTACAATTAGCGTGAGCGCTATTGACCTGGCGGCTTCGAGTAATGTGTCTAGCCTCTTCGACGTTTCTAATGGAGGGGTTGAGTCCTTAGACCGCATAACCGAACGTGTCTCAAAAGCGAGAGTATCAATCCGCTAAACGTCCACAAGATGAGTCACTCTCGCGCTCGTCACTACAAATTCCTCAGCATCCACGAGCAGCCTTTCTGAACGAAGCTCTACGGCGAACGGACCTTCATTGTTCTTGAGTTTGAAACGAGCCTCGAATCCTTCGTTGGTCTCATGAATCTCAACTTCTTTGAAGCCAACATATCTTTTCACGAATGGATCAATCGCTTTATAGATCGATTCTTTCAATGAGAAGCGCGACACGACAAATTCTTGCCTCCTATCACTCGCGATCGTGCTTAATTTCGTGAGCTCTGCATCAGTCAGAATCATCTTCTCAATGGACTGCTGACGTAAAGAAATCGCTTCAACATCAATACCGAGTCTCATCGACCGCTTGCTATGAGCAACAAGCGATATGGCAATGTTATTTTTATGCGTAAGTGTTCCGGTTAGACCCGTCGGTAGGACAGGAGCGCCACGTTCATCATTGAGAATAGGCCTAAAGCTTTCATCTAATGCCTCACATGCTTGAGCCAATGCCAATCGACCACCCACCCAAGTAGATCTTCGGGACATTTTAAACCTGGAAAGAGCCTGAGCCTCCTGCGGATGAAGGCGAGCGATATCTCTTTCACTCGGCTCACCACCGGGGATTTTGATAGCGCAAATCGTACCAAACTCATGCGCCTTTACGAAAAGCGTTTGAAAGGTCAAGACTCAAGCCTTCTCAGCACTCCATCCACGAAACGTAAATCAATACTCTGACGTTCACCATGCGGTGCGAGTTCTTCGGCAAGCGCCCTAAAACCTTCTTCGATGTGTTGACGCCATACGCCTTCAAAGCGTGTCAGCGCTTTCGTTATGAGCTCTTGAGGAAACCTTGAGTTTTCCACTAGCTCAGTAACCCGCACTAACTCTTCGCTCGTAAAAGGCTCAAATCGTTCATCGTCAAACGCCATGATGCGAGTCGCCAACGTCATTACCAAAACGAATAGATTCTGTTCATCGGCAGGAGGTAATACATCTTCTTCATCAATGACAGATACATCAATAGCGCGTGCGTCGTCCCAAAGCTGAATAATCTGCAACGCACGCTCATGGTCCACTATCATTGGTCGCCTACCCTGAGATGCCTCCCACAATTCTCGATCGTCTTCCCGTAGGAGTCTTGGTTCAATTCGGGCGAGGCTTCGTTTTAGACTTAGCGCGAATGTGTATCCAATCCGAAACAATGTCTTTAGATCAAGACGATCAAGTCGTTCTTGTGCCATTTGGTCTCGAGAGGGGCCGTGATTATCATAGGTCACTGCCAGTTCGAGATAATGCCGAATGAGCACCAAAGAGTCTCTTACCGCATCGAGATTATTAATTGGTACACGTTCCGCCACCAGGACGGCATTAGCCAGTGGAACTAATTCGGCCTCTATTGCCCTTACTAGCACAGGATCCGGTATCGCTCGCATGAGCTCAACGAAATATCCATCGGACACATTCTTTGCGTGAAATGCCGGCAATCGCATTGCCCCAGAGTTTCTTTCGGGATGTTCCACTCTAGTTAACAGTTCATCGATATTTACACGAGAAAAAGCTTCTATCGCTCTTTCGAACGGAGGAAAGCCTAAATCTTCAAGCCGAGCGTTTCGAAACCTAAAGCCTTCTTCTTCAAAATGGGAACTCAAACCTGATTCTGCAAGACGCAAGGCGCTTGAGATGAACTCAAAATCCTCATCTCTATAAAGATCATCAATGAGTTGAAGGATAGCTTTGCGGTCTTCTTCATCGAGGTTTTCGTCAGCTCCCTCATATTCAGTTTTTTCGTCAACGCTTCTCGCAGCAATAAAGAATCTGTTGTCTGGTGTTTTCACAATTGGAGCAATGTCAGGACTGGGATTCTGTACCCACGCTGGCGGATCCTCGACGTCATCTTCTGTAACCAAGGCTATGTGAAGGCGTCTACGTAAAAGCAAAGCCAGCGCTTCGGGGTCCATACTTCTGGCTGCTCGCTGCAGAGCCGGAAGCCCTGCTTCTCGGAATGCTTCAAACCACACGAACAAGTCGGCTATTTCGAACTCATCGCGATTCCACACGTCGACATCTACTAGAGTCTTAATTTGCTCTTCTTCAATCACGGCCAAATAAGGGATTGAATCGGCAGGTCCCAAGCCTTTCATTGTGTAGTAAACCTCGAGTGGACTCAAAGACCGGATCGCCGTATCTGCATCCTCGCGGCTCAACAGTTCATGACTTCGACTTCTATTCGTAGATGAACGGGTAAGCATATCCCACGGAGATAGCTGCACCACTTTTTCTTCAGACATGCCCACAGCGAATCGATCGGTAGCATAGACATGTCAAGTAACGCTCGCTTAACGGTGAAAAACTCTTGCACCTATAAGAGGATAGACCGGAGCTCTCAGCGGCGATTTTGGCCTCCTGGGCTCAAAAATAACATTGGGCGCCAGACGTAAAGGCGTTAGAGCGGGCAATGTTCGCTGAGGCGCCCCATACAATCTTTCGTATACGCGTTGTCGGCCTAATACCTTCCGCACGTAGGTTTTCGTTTCCTTGACAGGAATTTCCTCCACCATCTCATCAGGAGATGGCGTGAGCCCTACTCCGGCCGTTCTTTTTTTTTGACCTGCGACCTTCCTGACACGGTTCATCATCCAGCTGCTCACAGCACCCGGCCCTGCATTATATGCCGCGAGCGCGAGAACCTCGCTTCCTCCGTAGAGATTCAGTAAAGACTTTAGGTATGAAGCACCTAGGCGAACATTGAAAAGTGGGTCGTTTACTAGCCTTTGGGGAGAGGCTCTCCTCATTCCAAGCTTCCGAGCCACCGCTTTAGCTGTTGGCAGTATCAACTGAGCTAGACCATACGCATTCTGAGAAGAAACAGCTGTCGCTCGAAAGTTACTTTCTGTACGAACCAACGCAAAAAGTAGCGACGGCCGTACTCCAAATTCTTTGGCAGCCCGTCGAATTTCTGTCTCAAACTTCAGCGGATGTGCCTGGCGAGCGGCCGTGGCGACAACGGCTCGTCCCAAAGTCGCGGGATATTCTCTCGCAAACTCTTCGCGGACATAGCGGGCCTGAAGACGAAGGTTGAGAGCCTCATAGAACTCAGCCATTGCCTCTAGTGTCGCAGCGGAAAGTCGCTTTCGTTTACTACGAGCTTTTTGTTCAAATAGGGTCAGCGCTTTACGGGCACGTGCTCGTAAACCAAGTCGAATAAACTCCTCTACTCGCACAAGTTCTTGCGGTATCTCATTTTTTCGAGCAGAGACGTTCGCTGATACTGTGCTGGATAACACACCTAGAGGACGAGAGGGCTCAACTTGAATCAGTAGCTCGGAAGCAAGACTGGCATAAAAGCTAAGCGGTCGTTCTCTCACAAGTCGGGAAAAATGTACTTTTGCAGCATCGATCATCCCCAAGCTCGCTTCTGTGCGACCTAGCCAATAAAGAGAAGCTGCGTGCATCTCTTCAGGAAGCGCAAGCTTCGTAAGGCTCGAAAAAAAAGGCCTAGCCTCGTCGTACTTGCCCTGGCGAAAACGGACCCAGGCTAGCCCCCATAAGCACTGAGAACGAAAGATTGTCGCCGGATTTTTGAGCAACAAATCCCTGTATCGTTTTTCTGCTTCTTCGTGCTTTCGGTTAGCTAATAAAACTTCGCCGGCTAAAAACAAAGCCTCCTCTGACTCAGGTAATTCAGGGAATCGGTCTGCCACTGTCGCAAAAAGCTTCGCCGCTGAAGTCACTTGACCAAGTAATTTATGGCAGCGCCCTTGTGCAAGCCCCGCTAAAGCTCGAACCTTGGTCGCAGTCACGGGGGCCAAATTTTGCGCACGCGTATAGTGCCCTATCGCACTGCGATATGAGCCACTCATTTCCGCCAGTCGTCCCCTTGCATAAGCAATTTCAGCCGTTAATGAAGTCTGGATTCGCTGTCTGGCACTCGCGTCTTCAACCCGTCTGAACGCTTTGCTAAGACGCTGGTTTTTCTCGATAATTTTTGCCAACTGTAAGACGACTTCAATTTCGGAGTTTGATAAAAGAGGCTTACCATCTAATCGGAGTTGTGGAATCCTTTGAAGCGACCGAACAGATAAGGACCCTCGCGGTCGTTCACGCCACAATTCGCGATAAAGTTTCATTGCACCATAAGGGTCACCTGTCCGATACCTCGCCTCCGCTAAATAATATTTCAATTCACGAGAACTTAGATTCCCACTGCGCAAATATTCTTCAAGCCACGGTCTTAGCTTTGCAAATGCTGTTGATTCGTAAAGGGCTCGGCCACGAAATATATTGCTCGCTCCTCCTCTCGGCCCTAAAGGGTCTACCTGAGCAAAAATCTTCGCAGCTTCGAGCTTGCTTCCCCAGCGATATAGAGACAGCGCCCGATAATAGAGGTGATCATCTCGCAACACCGGATAGGTTTTCAACAAGGTGCCAAAGACTTCACTCGCTTCTTCATAATCACCATTTTGTAGGAGAGCTAAGCCAAGCAAATAACTCGCTTGTTCCGCGGCCTGAGACTTATCTTTTTTAGCAAGAGCGGCTTTGAGACGCTTGATTGCGCCTTGTGTATTCCCCGTGACCAACATGCGCTGCGCGACCTCAAATGGAGTCCGCCGAAAATACTTTTGTTTCACATCCTGCGCCAAACCTTCTTTTGAGAGCACAAGAAGAAAGGCAACAAAAAGAAAAGCAATCGTTTTAGTAAAGGCGTGTCTCGACACTTGAAGCATTCGACTAGACGCTGTCATCATTTCATGCTGTTTAGGGCCGCTTCGTAGGTCTTATTCAGGGCGTCTTTCTTGTTCAGCAGTTTTTCGATTTGTTTCGAGACGTGCTCTTTGCGGACCCAATAGGTATCTAGGACACCAACTCTGGCTCGCATCACACCATCTTTGAATCCAGCAAGCATTCGTTCAAGTGCGTCTTTCGAGATTTTTTTCCCAATTGTATTCACCTGCCTCTCGAGTGTTCGAATTTCAATCGTAGCCTTCTCATTTTTGTCTCGAATTTGTTGAACTTTACCAGCAATTTTGCTTTGAACTCGGTTCTCCATATCATCGAGTTTTTTCATCTCAGCCTCAGTGATAGCAGCCCAATCTTTAAGACGACTTTCAAGACTCAAACTATACTCAAGCTCTTTTTGGTGTGACCCTTGCAAACTCGCAAACGACTGTTCACTGTCGCCGAGATGCTTTCGTAACCCCATTGACATGTCAGCAGCATGGCCTTGGAGGTGCTGAATGTCTCTCAAAAGAATTCTAAAGTGCTGCCTACGGATAACAATGTCGGGAAAGACGTCACCTTCTTCCAAACGTAATTCAACCTGACGTATCGCTTTATCGAAGACCTTGACTGTTTCAGCAGCGGATTTTGTCACATAGTGCAGACGATAAAGCTGGCTAATATCCGCATCCCATAAATCACCAAAAAAGATTGGCGGCCCCGGAGAAGCATGGTCACCATCCACGACCGCATTTCGCTCCATAGAGCCGAAAAGAAACTGCATCGGATCTTGAATATTTTCGATTGTTTCGCGTGCGATTCGTTCTAACCGAAGCATCTCACGTTCAAGTTTTTCATACTCATCGACCGAATCACCGTATTGTCCCAGATGAGCCAGAAGTGATGCTTGTAATACGACGAGGTCAATACTCCGCTTCCCGCCGACACCAAGTTCTTTCGCGCATTGTATGTTGAGCAAAGCGCCTCGCTTCCGTTTCCTCTCTAAATTGAGGAATGCCATTTCGTAGCAAACTTGACCATACAGGTCTGATTCGACCGTGACAGCCTTATACGCTTTGGCCGCCTCTGCTAACGCGCCCCTTTCATAACGTAGTCGACCGGTAGCAAGGCTCGCTAACTCTCTTACACTCTGCTCCATTTTTTGCGTACTTTCTTCGGTCGCGTAAGCCGGAATTGGCCATTTCATGATGGCTTGAAACCAACGTTCCGCATTTTGTAGGTCGCCGCTTTCGATAAAACTCACGCCCACAAGATAGGCGGCGCGAGAGCCATACGGGCTTGAAGAGGAAATTTTCGATAACATAGTTCGAGCCTGCTTATGCTCCCCGTTCTTCGTCAGAGCGTATGCAATCTCGTAAATCGACGAATCGTCCAGCCCTTCAGTGCCATCTCGTTTTGCTTGTTGTCTGCGCTTCGACCAAAGCTCGAATGTGTTAAGCCTCTGGCTCAACAACTCAGTTCGTCTGGCACCACGAAACCAGCGAGCACCGGCTTCCGCCATTTGCTCTGGACTACCACCCAATCTGAGCGCTTCTTCCGCATAGGTCATCGCACCAATATGCTCATCCGAAGTCTCGAGCAGCTCGGAAGCCATCAGTAATGCATCTACATATTGAGGGAGAGACTTAAACTCGTTCTCGTTTATGCGTGACATCAAGATAGCAAGGGCACGCTTCGGATTATTCATCGACTTTTCAATACCAGCCGTTCCCAAGGCGCGTCGGTATTCTTCTGCTGAAGTCTTACGCTCGACATTAATCGGTCGCGAGCGAAGATACGCAAGAGTCTTATAGATTCGGCGAGCCGAGATATCTAACTCGTTGAGAGGCAAGCTCACATCATGCGCAGAAGCCTCTCTACTCGCATCAAGGAAAAGCAGGCAACACAACAAAAAGGCAGCGAACTGAAATTTTGGACGAAAAGAATTCAAAGCATCCTCGAGAAGACCTGAAAGTACTTCATCAACTAATTCGAAGCTTACCCTTATTCCTGATGAAAGCGAATAAAGACTGAATACGACATACAACAAAACTTACTCACCAAGGGTTAACTCGCACTCCTCTAAAGCATTATAAACTATAGAAAATTTTGTCGTGGGGTTTGACGCGACATCAGGTTTTTCGATAAATCAGGACTGAACAAATGGATAACTCATTCCAAGACGTCGATCTCAGCGACGAAGCACAGCGTCTGTATCTCAGCTACGCACTCAGTGTCATTACCTCACGCGCATTACCAGATGTCCGAGACGGGCTGAAACCCGTCCAACGGCGTATCTTGTACGCAATGCAAAACAGTCTCCGACTCAATCCGGATTCTAAGCCAAAAAAATGTGCGCGCATCGTCGGTGACGTGATGGGGCAATTTCATCCTCACGGGGACTCCGCGATCTACGAGGCCCTTGTCAGAATGGCCCAAGATTGGGTTCTCCGTTCACCTCTCGTTTTTGGATATGGGAATTTCGGATCTCTAGACGGCGACTCTGCCGCAGCCATGCGATATACGGAAGCCAAACTTCAAAAACTGGCGATGGAACTCCTCATAGAGATCCCGAAAAATACCGTTGAGTTTCGTCCAAATTATGATGGGACGAGATTCGAACCTGTTGTACTACCAGCCCGTTTTCCAAATTTACTTGTCAATGGTTCTCAAGGCATCGCCGTCGGAATGGCAACCAGCATACCCCCACATAATCTCGGAGAAGTAATCACGGCCTGTATCTCACTGATCGACGACAATAGTTTGTCGGTCCGCCAACTACTGAAGCATGTGCGAGGACCCGACTTCCCGACAGGTGGCGAGTTACTGTGCAACACAGACGATCTCGATAAAATTTACTCACAGGGACAAGGCTCTGTCCCAGTTCGCGCGGAATGGAAACCCGACGAAAAGAAAAACCAGATCATCATTACTTCAGTGCCCTACGGGCCTGAAAAACGAACTCTTATCGAAAAAATCGCGGACGTCATCATTCAAAAGAAGCTCCAAGCACTCGTTGATGTTCGTGACGAATCCACTGACAAAGTGCGAATCGTCCTAACTCATAAAAAGGGGTCCAATCCTGAGCTGATCATGGCGTACCTCTTCAAAAATACGCCTCTGCAATCAAACATACAAATGAACTTAACTTGCCTCGTTCCAAGTGGAACCGGAGGGGTCCCCGGGCCTCAGAGACTGAGCCTCAAAGAGATATTACAGCAGTTTCTGAATTACCGCTTCGAGGTTGTAACGAAGCGGCTACAGTTCGACCTGGATAAAATTAATGCTCGGCTCCATATTCTCGACGGTTTCCTAACTGTCTTCGATGCACTGGACGAGATCATCCGTATCATTCGCAAAAGCGATGGGAAAGCCGATGCCGCTGCCAAAATCATGAAGCGCTTCAAATTAGACGAAGATCAGACGGATGCGATACTCGAGCTGAAGCTCTACCGTCTTGCTAAACTCGAAATCCTCGTCATTCAGGAAGAAGCTGACAAAAAGAGAGCCGAAGCAAAACGGTTGAACGCATTACTCAAGAGCCCTGCGAAACGATGGAAATTAATTAAGAAGGAACTCACCGAAATCCACGATGAATACGCCGACGCCAGAAGAACTCGAATTGTTCGTAGCCAAGCGAAAGAACCAGAATTCACGGCCGAAGACTTCATCGTCGATGGCGATGCGACAGTCATTGTTACGTCTCAAGGCTGGGTCAAGAGACAACAAACAGTAAAAGACCTGAGCACAACACGAATTCGTGAAGGAGACAGTGTCTTGGCGTGTGAAGCAGGTTCTCTAAAATCGTCTATTGCCTTCTTCTCTAGTCAAGGCTCTTGCTACGTCGGCCGAATCGCCGACATTACTCAGACTACAGGATACGGAGACCCAATCCAAAAGATGTTCAAACTATCCGATGGCGAAAAACTTGCGGGTGCTCTCGCATTTGACCCGCGACTTTTAGAGGTTCCGCCGCCCACTGAGGGCGTCGAAGAGCCTGAAGGGCCCTACGCCGTCGCCATAACGCGCAAGGGAATGGCTCTGCGATTTTCGTTGAGGAACCATCGAGATCCATCCACGCGCAACGGTCGTAAATTTGCTCGACTAAAGCCTAATGATGAAGTCATCGCGGTCTTGCCCTGCGACGGCCTTCAATACGTCATGGCCGCAGCAGACGACGGGCACGCAATTGCAGTCGCAATCGAAGACATCCCGTTGCTTAGCGGAGCGGGGAAAGGCAACATGCTTATAAAACTTGCTCCTGATGCCAATTTGATTGGTGCAATTGGAGGCGCGTCAGTGCGAGACGCAAAGCTGGTAATGTACACCCCAGGCGGACGAAAACACGAACGAGGAGTCGAGGCGCTTCTTACAACGCGAGGTGGGCGAGGCAAAGCCGTTGTCAAAAGAAATGGTTTTGATGCAATGGACATTCCGGTCCCAGAAATCCCTGTTTTGGAGAGCGAATAATCAATGGCAACCAAAAAGAATAATTATTCAGCAAACGACATTCGAGTTCTGGAAGGTCTTGAACCCGTAAGGCTTCGACCAGGCATGTACATTGGTGGAACCGACAGCCACGGCTACCACCACTTACTTCGAGAGATCTTAGATAATTCTATCGACGAAGTGATCAACGGACATGCAACATGGATTGAAGTCAACCTCGATGACGACTATCGGGGTGTCACCATCTCAGACAATGGTCGCGGTATACCCGTCGAAACAATGAAAAAATACAAGAAGCCGGCTGTAGAAGTTATCCTGACTACGCTCCATGCCGGTGGCAAATTCGACGGCAAGAATTACGATGTTTCAGGTGGTCTACACGGTGTTGGTAGCTCCGTCGTGAATGCCCTTTCCGAGGACATGACTGTTCATATCTTCAGGAACGGTTTCGAATGGAAGCAACAATATTCCAAAGGCAAAGTGAAGAGCAAGCTGAAGAAGATGTCAAAAACTCGTAAGCACGGGACCAGCATTCATTTCCGCCCTGACCCTTCAGTATTCGGAATGGTCGCACGCTTCGACCCAAAGAAAGTGAAAGAACTTCTAGACGCCAAAGCTTACCTGCAAAGTAATCTCACAATTCATTATCAAGATCCGCGGGCGGGAGAAGACCTGACATTTCATCATCCTGGAGGACTCGAAGAATACCTGCCTCACATATTGGTCGACAAGAACAAGCAGCAGGTTCACGAAGGACACTTCTTTTTGGACCGAGAAGATTACCCACGAACACAAATCATCATGTCTTGGACCACGGGGACAGATGAGACCATCCGCAGCTACGCCAACGGTGTAAGGACAACCGACGGTGGCTCGCACGAAAACGGCCTAAAACAGGCAATTGTCAAAGCCATTCGCAGCTACATGGATGCCAAAAAACGAAAGCCCAAAGGAGTGACCGTTACGGCTGACGACATCCGTGAAGGTCTCGTTGCGATTTTGTCTGTTTATATCAAAGAGCCGCAGTTTCAGGGGCAAACCAAAGGGAGGCTTAACAATCCAGAGGCTCAAGCCTTAGTCGAAGGCGCTATACGCCCTACCCTTGAGGACTGGTTGCTTCATAACGGCTCTGTAGCAGACGCGATATGCGATCGAATCGAACTGGCCGCACGTGCAAGGACGGCATCACGAGATGCGGCCAAAGACGTCAAACGCAAGAGCGCGGTCTCTCATCGCCTAAACCTCCCCGGCAAACTCGCAGACTGTTCGAGCACAAATCCCAGTCACTCGGAACTCTTTATCGTAGAGGGCGACTCGGCGGGAGGCTCGGCGAAACAAGCCCGCGACAGAAAAACACAAGCTATTTTGCCCTTGCGCGGAAAGGTTCTCAATACCGAACAAGCATCCCTCAAAAAAGTAATGGACAACAAAGAGTTGAGTAATATCGTATCGGCCCTCGGCTGCGGAATTGGACCCAAGTTTGATAAGTCAAAATTGCGGTACGACCGTGTCTTCTTGCTGATGGACGCAGATTCCGACGGACACCATATTACTACCCTGCTTCTCACCTTCTTCTATAAGCACATGCCTGACCTCATCCGAGACGGGCATATTTTCTTGGCGCAGCCGCCTCTGTTTCGAATCGATGCCGGGAAAGATACGCACTGGGCGCTCACAGAGGAAGATCGAGATGAAATCATTGGAGGCCTTCCGAAAAATGTGAAACCTGAGATAAGTCGATTCAAAGGTCTTGGTGAAATGCCTGCGGAAGACCTGAAGGCGACGACGCTCGACAAAAATCGCCGCAAAGCTTTGCGCGTACACCTCGACGCCGAGACGGCAACCACCATTCAGCACCTCATGGGTAAAGACGCGTCAAAACGCTACACCTTCATCATGGAGAACGCGGAATATACTTCCGCTGAAGAACTCGATATCTAATCTTAAGGCTGTGTCAGGCACAAATCAGGCCGATAGAGCGCTTCGGACGCCATATTTGTGTCGAATCGCGCCTTTGGAGAATTGTCGGGCTCCCAGATAATTTCTCCTACGTTCCAAACTTCACCCGGACTTAAGCTGAGCATAAAGTCGGCACTATCAATACTCTCGATGAGCTGTCCCTCGGAATAGACTTCCACCGTCAATGACGTAGTGCCCCCCTGTGACTTGCTATCGCAAAAGTGAGCGAACACGCCATAGCGTCCTTCTTCTGGTTCATTCAAGCTGGTTATTTCTGGTCCCTTAGAGCTTACCGCATCAATATCCAAACGCGGGTCGTCGAAATTACTCGTAACGTCCGACCAATTCGGTCCACGATTGGCCCAAGAACAATCTGTTCCTGTGGATGTTCCGATTTGGCCGGTGCCATAGTCTCCGAGCCTTCCTCCCGGCGAGATGAAGTGGAGATCAACATCCGTATCTAAATTCCAACGCAGTAGGACCTGGAGATCTCGAGGCGCGATACGGATTCTACTTTCTGGAGTATCCAGGCTCGGAATGCCTCGCTCGTCACTCGCTATCAAACGTAGAACATAAGACCCCACATCGGTAACTTCAAAGTCCCCAGTAGCTCGTTTGCGAATCTGGATGTCATCACCATTATGAAACACAAGACCTGCCCCATCTGCGGGCGCTTCAACAATTTGCCAGCGAAAACTCGCTATCGTATCTCCTTCTGGATCAAAGCTTTCTCGACCATCAAGACCTACCCTCTGTCCAACACCAAGGGAGAATCGCCGACCTTTATTCTCTCCATCGCAGCCTATTTGCCCAAATACAGTTTGGCATCCCCACGCAATCGCTCTTGGAGCGAGATTCGCTTCGGCTGATACAGGAACTTGTATGCGTGGCTCCATCTCATCATTTGAGATAATTTCGATCATCCCCGAGTCAGAGAAGCGGTCAACGGGGTAGTAAGAGATGACGACTGTCGTCGATGTACGGGCTTCCAACACCATTGTCGACCCAACTAGGTTTTCTGCACGAAGATCGGTTGATGTGGACGTCCACGTCACCGATTCGATCGTAAGTCGATCTTCGCCCACATTCGAAATTACAATATCTCGCTCTCGTCCGGCTCCCTCATCAACCGTGCCAAAGTCCAAACTTCGGGGCTCGACACGTATCCGACGGAATCCGCCAATACCGTCCATTGGGACATCAATCTGCTTCTCTTCTGGATCATTCGTCTGAATCGTGAGCACTCCGGTGTACGGCTTGCGAGTTTCGAAAGGTGTAAAGAGGATATCTACTTCAATCGACTGGTTAGGCCCCACATCGACGGGAAACTGACCGACAGTGAAAACATCGGCGCCTTCTGATACAGAAATACGATCGAAAGAAAGGACCCCTGCACCTTTGTTCGAAACATTCAGCTTAAGGACATTGGGTTTGGCGATAATTGCCTGCCCAAATGACAGTTTGCGGGGCGTAACTTCGATCTGAGGTTGTAAGGCGAGAATCTCTTCGTCTGCACATCCCAACGATTGAACAACAAAGATGAAACAAGACAGTAAGCGACCGAACACTCGCATTTTTTTATTTAGGCACGTTGGCTTCTTCACGTGAACTAGAACACGAGACAAAACACCGCGAGAGTAGTCAAAAGACCCACCTGTGGTTTTATGTCGGTATTATTGATATAGGTGGCACCCTTCTTGACAGCACATCTCATAGGAGACAGTATGCATACACCCAGCCCAAACGGGGTATATAAACCCACACGAAAGATGGCCGGGCAAAACAGAGTAAAAGAAGGGAAGACAATATGGCGAACACAGATAAACGAAAGCAATCACTCTATTTCCCCGAGGAAATGCTTAAAGAAATTCAGGATGAAGCGAATCGACAAGATCGTTCTCTATCGTGGATTGTTCAGCAGGCTTGGCGAATCGCTCGGTCTGAAATTATGCGTTTTCCATCTGTAAACGACGTACTGGAAGCCGGTCAGAATAAAAACGACGGCTAAAGCCGAACCCAAACCACCAATCTCAAGTCCACGGTTCTAGGATTTCTCCTGGCGTAAAGCCGGAAAGAAAATTTGCGAGCGTTATCAATCGCCCACACTGCTGCGATGGAATGATAAAAGTTCAGTCCTGGCTAATTGTCTCGCCAGGACTGCCCTGCGCATACAAGCCGAATGTACGAAAAAGCGGCTAGTTCCCAGCCAACTTGATCTCGCCTACGTGTTCGAAAGGTAGAGTCGCAAAATCGAGTTCAAGCTCGCCAGTCACCTTGTAGTTGATGAGCTTAGAAGACAGGAGCTTTTTCACTTCTTTTTTACCGTAACTGCTCTCATCGAGCACCGTAGTCAGTTCATACTCTTTGGCACCTGACCCGACCACCCGGATTCCGATCGCAGCCTGTTCCGACTTAATTTTCTTGCCGTTCAATTCGAGGGTGTATTCAACTCCACCGATGGAGACCGCAAACACGTTTTCATTGATGAGACGTAAAAACAGCGAAACATCGATACCCGCTTTTCCATAGCGAGCGGCTTGAGCGTCATGCACCACAAATTTTGGAATAGAAGGTGTTGCAACCTCACTTTGTCGACTAAAATTAACCTTCGAACCGTCTTCGAGAGTGATCACACCACTCAAAACAATGGGAAGGGTCCCTCGTTCAATCGCTGCCAAGTATGCTTTTGTTTCCTCCGGAAAAGGTATTTCTTGTCGGAAGGAAATTTCATGCTGTGCTCCTGGGCCAAGCTGCTTCTTTGGCGTCATTGCGCCAGTAAGAACGCCTGCGATTTCCTTTGTATCAATATTGTAATTGACTGCTTCGATCGAGACTGGCGTGGACATTGGATTTTGCACATTGAGAATGACCTCAACGGCGGTTTTACGCAGGCTGACTGCGACCGGCATAACTCGTTCAACCTCAATATTGACCGTTGAAGCTACTTTTGGTTTTTGGGGGCCCGCGCAGGCAATCGCGCTGCCAAGCAAATAAAGTGTTAGTCCTTTTAATTTCATAGATATAATTCCTTTTTCCTTATTCACAGTTCTTGAGTTCTCTACACTGCGTTTCGGTACATTCACCATCCACAGTGCCTACACAAGCATCACAGATTTGATACGTTTGTCCGGAAGTGTCAGTAAATTTTGTATAGCCATAGCCCGGAACCAGCGTGAATCGAGCGATTGCTGAGCCCCTTTGGCTGCTCAATTCTATTGCTGTCTGCGTTATTCCATCATGCGTTACCGCACTGGCAGCGGTATTTATGACTGTCCATTGGTGGTCTTCCGACATCCCGTCTTTCGGTGTGGCATTGGTCTTGAATATCGACTCAGCGAATTCAACGGCCATCATTTCATCCCCATATTGAAACTTGCCCACCAGTGGAAGCGGGTCCTCTGTGTATGAGCGAATTTCCGCCATTGTTCCTCTGCCATCTTGCTCTCTCGCGATCCGCAATTCAGCCGGCGTCGAAACGTCGAAGTATTCCTCTCGAGCAGCATCACCGCTATCCGAGAGCCATTCCCGCTCGTAGAGTGAGCGACCTGCTACTGCAGTTGTGTTGGGGCCGCTGACGCTCATGTTTAGGTAAGTCCGAGTACCGCTGCGGCGATACCGCCAACAGTTTCCGTCTACGAGGCCCATGAATTGCCGAATCTCGTCACCCGACGGTACCATTTCTTCTGGTGGCGCTGGGGGATCGCAAGCGAGTATGAAAACGCTCGCTAAGGTGAAAATCCTGTATGCTTCCTTCATTGAGCCGGACTCTAGTGGAAATGTTCTGTAATGTGCAATGCTCTCTTCATTTGACAGGCTAAGTTCGTACAGGCACAGCTATTTTGTTCATGGTCGATGAGCAGAAAAAAGCAAACGAGGAAGCAAGTGACGCGTGCAACGCGCAAGGAATCGCTGCCGCAGAACGGAAGTGGTACAGCCAGGCTATCGAGTGCTTCGAAAAAGCGATTGAGCTTGACCCGAACTCAGCCCACGCTCACGACAATCTGGCATCAGTCTATGGTGAACTCGGGCAACTCGAACAAGCGATGAATCACTACCTTCAAGCGCTAAAAATCGACGGCGATAATCCTACAGCGCATTATAATTTGGCATGCTTTCTTGCGACCTACGGAGAAACCTTGGCGGTCGAGCAGTTCCAGACTACTCTCGAGCTACAACCCGATTACCCAGATGCTCACGTGAATCTGGGCTTATGTCTCGTCGATAAAGGCGAACATGAAGCAGCTCTGGACGCATTCAAGAACGCTTATGCCCTTAACCCTGACGATATGGAGTGCCTACAGGAACTGGCCGCAACACTTATTGATCTGGGAGAATATGCTGAAGCCATCAGACACTTAAAGACAGTTGTAAAAGCAAACCCCCGTGACGTTGACGCGTGGATAGACCTCGGCGTGGCTCAATCTGAACAGGGTTTTTATGCTGAGGCCGAGACCGCCTTTCTTCAGGCCAAACAAAGTGGTCCCGACGATATCTTGGCACTTTATCACCTTGCCGCTCTCTACGCGGCCTGGGAGAGGCATGAAGAAGCCATCGAGGAACTCAAGATCGCAGGAACGCTCGATCCTCTTCAGGTTCTTGAATGGGCAGAATCAGACCGGGTCTTCGACGAAATTCGTTCGACGCAACAATACGTTGTATGGAGACACTCACTTCAACCCTCCCCGCAAACCTAATCGAGCATTTTCCCTCTACCTGGTAAAAACCCTTGCCAAATCATATCCAGACGTGTCAGTATTGTCCCGAAATGGCCCAAATGTGCGACTTCAGGCGTCAGTCTAAGTTCAGCGCCCTACATATTGTGGTATTAAATCACTGCAACCCCAACAGAGTGTTGCAATCGTTATTTGTGAAAGGTACACGAGCGTCTCCGAATGAAAATCAAGCGACTAGAAATCCACGGCTTTAAGAGCTTCGCTGACAGAACTGTTCTGAACTTTGGCGAAGGGATCACAGGCGTTCTTGGCCCGAATGGATGCGGTAAATCGAATATCGTAGATGCATTACGTTGGTGCATGGGCGAACAATCCGCGAAACACCTTAGGGGAGGCGCGATGGATGACGTCATCTTCGCTGGGTCGGAATCCCGAGGCCCAATGGGGATGTCAGAGGTAACTATCGCTTTCAAGAACGATGGCACGAATTGTCCTCCAGAGTACAAAGAGCTGTCTGAGATAAGCATTACCCGACAACTCTTTCGTGATGGCACATCCAACTACATGATCAACAAGCTCCCCGCGAGGCTTCGAGACATCAACGATTTGTTTCTCGGCACAGGTATAGGTCGAAATTCATATGCGATCATCGAGCAGGGACGAATTGGTCTGGTCGTCACATCAAAACCAGACGACCGTCGAGCACTTATTGAAGATGCCGCAGGTATCTCGAAATACAAACTAAGACGACGACAAGCAGAACGTAAGCTTGATGCGACCCAGCAAAATCTCCTTCGCGTCACAGATATTATAACAGAGCTAAAGAAACGAATTGGAACGCTGGAGCGACAGGCGAAGAAAGCCGAGAAGTACAAAGCAATCAAGACGGAGCTCCGTGGACTAGAACTTTGTGCGGCAGTACATCGTCATCTAGAATTGTCGTCTATGTCCGCACTTTCTCGAATCATCGTCAATGACAAGAAACAAGAGATTGGTGACCAAGAAGAATACATCCTTAGCGAAGAACTCCGAATAGACGAGGCAAAAGACAAGCTCGCAGAAGAAGAAGAAGAACTCCGAGTTACAGAGTCACGCTTGCGTGAACTAGAGCAGAGCTTAGCCGTCGGAGAGAAGAACGTAGAACATCTCGAGCGAGAACTTACCGGGCTCGAAGCGAGACTCGTGGAAGCAAAGGCGGAACGTTCCTCGTTAGAAAACCAAGTCATAGATGCAAAGTCCGAAAGGGAAGAACTTTCCGACGTCGCCGATAAACTGGAGAACAGCGAGGGCAACGAAGCGCAGGAACTAGAGCAAAAAGTTGAGGAGCTTATCACTCTCGAAACAGAGATCAACGCCCTCGATAAGAACCTCGAAGCTCAAAAGCATCAATTGGTTAAGTGCCTCACCGAGATTGCTCAAAACGAAAAAGACCTCGAGAATAACATTTCGAAGATCAGGAGCTTCGACGAGCGTTTAGACAAACTCGCAGCTGAGAAATCTGAATCAAGCAAGTTATCGACCGAAGTATCGAAAGATCTCGAAACGACAAACAAAAAACTAGATGAAAACCGGCAGCTCATTTTTTCAATTGATGGTCAAAAAGAAGCACAACAGACGCAGCTGCAAAATGATCAGGCAGACTATGCGGAAAACGAACAAGAACTTCGCGCTCAGCTCGAAGAAATGATGGACCACCGCTCGAGGTTGAACTCACTTCAAACCATTCGAGCAAATTACGAAGGCTGCGCAGATGGCGTTCGAGCGGTCATGCAGCGCCGAGATGAAGAAACCGAAGCCGAGAAACTTCACGGGCTTGTTGCCGACGTGCTCACAAGCGAACAACGGTTTGAAACCGCCGTTGAAGCGGTTCTTGGTGAGCGGCTTCAGTATGTTATTGTTGATACGCAGTCGGATGGAGTCGAATCTATCGATTATCTCCGTGAGGCCAGCCAGGGCCGCTCTAGCTTTATTCCGCTCGACCTTCGAGAAGATCACGTGTCCTGGGCACCTCGCAATTCGAGTCGACCACCCGGCGAATCGATCAGTGACCGCCCTCCCCCTGAGGAAATACAGCAAGCAGCGCTTGAAGCTCAGGCCGCACTGCTTGAAAAGCCGAAGACAGATGTCGCAACAAGCATTCCCTCTTTGTTACCTCACCCGGAAGCCATTTGGGATGAAGACATCGACATATGGCCCAACCTCGAAGCGGATGGCGTATGCGGGAAGATGGTCGACCTGGTAGAGGCCAAACCTGGATTTGAACAAGTGGCGCGAGTACTCCTGGGAGATGTTGTTATTGTCGACGACCTCGAGAGTGCACAAAATCTATGGCTGAGTAACGGGCATAGAAAAACACTAGTGACACTTGACGGAATTGTCCTTGACCCCGTTGGGGTGATTACGGGTGGCTCGACCGACGGTATCTCCACGGGAATGATGGCACAAAAGCGAGAAATCGAAGAACTCGTCGCTCGAATCCAAGAGCTTGAGACCGAAACAAGCATCAGACAAACCAAACAAGCGAAACTTAAATCGAAGATAAGCAAAACCGAAGCTTCACTGAAGCAGCTATCTCGAACTAAGCATGAAGAAGAACTCGCATTCGTTCGGCTCGAAAAAGATCAGAAGCTTCACCGTGACGCACTCGATATGCACAAACGTTCCATTGAGAAGATCCAAGACGAACGAGATGGCATCGAATCGCAACGAAAAGGATGCGCAGAAGAGCTAGAAGTCGCCCACGCAAGAGCTGAAACTCTAGCGCAAGCCCGTCAGGATGCAGAAACTAAAATTCAGTCTGCCACCGACGAGTTCGCGAAGTCAAAAACTCGTGCACAACTCCTTGCGGATCTCGTAACGGAACTAAAAGTCACCGTTGCCGCGAACACTGAAAGACGTGAAAACTCAAGGCGAAGTGTAAGTAGAATCGATGCACTCATCCGAGAACTTTCGGCGCGTATTGAAAGGCTCGGCAGCAACGTGGAGTCAGGCAAATTAGAAGCTGAGACCCTAAAAGAGACAATCAAAGAGGCTTATTCTCAAGGAACTGAAACAACTGGTCTCGCCACAGCCCAAAAAGAAAAATACGAACTCTCCGCGACAGCGTACAAAGAGCATTCCGCCAAGGTCCGAGAAGAAGAAAACGAAATACGGACGAAAAGATCAGCGATCGATACGCTGAAAGACGCGATGAACGACGCAAACATTAAGTTGCGTGAATACGAAGTTTCGTTGGAAGCACTCCACGATCAAATATTTGATCGCTACCAATTAGAAGTATTCGATATCGTCCACGATTATCATTTGTCTCCTCGGCAAAGCGAAGAAACACAAAAACATCGCGAAGAACTGCGCAAAAAGATTGAAAAAATGGGCGAGATCAATCTTACGGCGATTCGAGAATTCGAAGAAGTCAAAGAGCGCTACGATTTCTTGTACGCTCAAGAGCAAGACTTACAAGATGCAATTTCCCAACTTAGGGCCGCCATCAAGAAAATTGACGTCACGAGCAAAGATCGATTCCTCAAGGCCTTCGACTTAGTCAAAGAGAAGTTTGAACTCGTTTTCCCACGTCTGTTCAACGGAGGACGAGCAACACTTCTCATCACCGACCCAAGCAATCCGCTAGAATCCGGAATTGAGATGATGGCTCAACCACCGGGCAAAAAGCTACAAACCGTAAATCTTCTTTCCGGTGGAGAAAAAGCATTAACTGCTATTTCTCTCATCTTCAGTATCTTCCTGATCAAACCAACACCGTTCTGCCTCTTAGACGAGGTTGACGCGCCACTTGATGACGCCAATGTGGGTCGATACAACGAGATGGTCAAAGATATGGCTCAACTGTCACAATTTATTCTGATCACGCACAACAAGCGTACGATGGAAATTCCGGACCGACTCTACGGTGTAACGATGGAAGAACCGGGAATTTCAAAACTTGTTGGTGTCGACCTCAAGCGCAAACAAAAAACATCCGAGAAAGCTGCGTCATAAAACACAGCTCTACAGATAGTTTTCTAACTCTTTCTTATATTTGTTCATCACTCTTCTGAAGTTTGAGCGGTCCAGACCCGCCTTACGAGCTGCCTCAGAGATATTCCCTTCCACGCCTCTCAGCAAACCACTCACATATTCTAACTCGAAACGTCGAACCGCTTTCTTTTTAGCGTCTGCAAAACTCAGACCCAAATCAACTCCATGCCCGGGCGGAGGCGGAGGCGGGATTGACATAGCAACCGAGTTACCTGCCTGCTTACGGAATGACGTGGACAAGTCTTGCAATTTCACAGAATAACCTTTCGCGAGAACAACAGCAGCCTCAATTACGTTTTCAAGCTCCCGAACGTTACCAGGCCAATCATATTCCACGAATGCCGTCATAACCTCGGGCTCAAAATCCTGCAGTTCTTTTGAAGAACGTTCACTATATTTCGCTAGAAAATGCTTCGCGAGTAAAGGGATGTCTGACTTCCTTTTTCTTAGCGGTGGCAACTGCAGAGGTATAACATTCAGTCGATAATACAGATCATTTCGAAATGAGCCATCATCAACTGACGATAACAAATCAACATTTGTTGCTGCAATGACTCGCACATCAACTTTTCTTTGAGCACTCTCCCCGACTCTCGTAATCTCTGCTTCTTGCAAAACACGAAGCAAACGAATCTGGGCCGATGACGTCATCTCGCCGATTTCGTCCAAGAATATGGTGCCACCATTCGCTGCCTCAAAATGCCCTATTCGCGTTTGATTCGCACCCGTAAAAGCTCCCTTCACATGACCAAAGAGTTCAGATTCCAATAACGCTTCGGGGATAGCGCCACAATGAACTGGAATCATAGGCCCCTCATTCCGATGACTTCTTCGATGAATTGCCCGGGCGATGAGCTCTTTACCTGTTCCTGATTCTCCTTGAATCAGAACAGAAGCGTCAGAGGGTGCAACACTCTCAATAATATCAAAAACCTGATTCATTGCTGACGAACGACCTATGAGATCTTCAAATTTTTCAGACATTGCTACATGACGTTCTAAGAAGTCATTTCGAAGACGAAGGTTGTATCTATCAAGCGAGTTACGAACCGAGTTTTCTACGTATGCGTCGCTTTCAAAAGGGCGTTTGAGCCACGTACAAGGAGGTTTTCTAGAAGAAGTGCCCCCACCATCTAATGAAGACGAAAGCATAATCACTTCGGCTTGAGGTGACACTTCATCGAAATATCGACATAACATCTGGCCGTTCATCGATTCGAGTTCTTCTGAGAATATTGCTAACTGGAAATCACTCGCTGCAGCCCTTCCTATCGCTTCCGATGCACTTCGACACTTTACAACCTCGCAATTCGTTCTCTCGACGATATTGGTGAGTTGCTCCAATTCAATGAGATCATTACTCACAATGAGGGCGCGGTGTTTTTTCGCGACTGCATTCACGAAAAACGACGGACGCGGAGCATTAGACACGAGCATTCTCCAGGTCCGCCAAGCGAAACTTACCGGTCGCCTCGCCCACTGGAAGCTCTATTGTGAAACGAGTGCCCTCTCCAACCTCTGATTCTACAGATATCTTGCCTCGATGCTTTGTTACAATCTGATAGCAAATAGATAACCCCAGGCCGCTCCCTAATTTGTTTTCACCTTTCGTCGTAAAAAATGGCTCAAACAAGTGCTTTAGATTCTGTTTGCTGATTCCTGAACCGTTGTCTTCAATTGTGGCCGTAACAAACGAGTTATTCATCTCGTCATCCTTCGAGCCCTCACGAATCTTAATCTGAATAAGCCCCTCGGATTTTGGAAGCGAGTGGTATGCGTTTTGTAATAAATTGCGAAAAAGTTGATGGAGTAGCGCCACATCACCACGTATTGGAGTGAGGTTCTCACAGAACTCACAATTTATTTGAGCAGTCGTGCCATAATCGCGAATAAAAATGCGAACTACTTCTTCTACTATTTCATCCACTTGAATGGATATTTTATGGAGCTTGGCAGAGCCGTGAACGAAAGAACGAAGAGAAGCGATAATGCGGCGACATCGATCAGCACTCACCTCAATGTCATGTAATACCTCGAGGGCATCGTCGTTATCGACTAATTCGTGACGAAGTGATTCAGTCAGAAGCTTGATCGACGCTAATGGTGAATTGACCTCATGAGCCACTCCACCGACGAATAAGCCTAAAGATGCAAGCTTCTCGCTTTGGTGCAACTTCATCTCAAGTTCTCTTTCTTCGGTAACAGCTTGGTTGTAGATCGTGAGAAGCTCACGAGAAGCCAGGTCCTTAGTTTCTAGTTGCTGGACCTGAGACCGGATCAATTTACGAAGTTCGATGTTTTCACGGAGTAACTCATAACGCTGAAATGCTTGTGAAATTTGTTCGCTGAGTTCATGTCCCGTCCAAGGCATATTCAACGTGTTGTAAGTCGTTGTTAATTCTGACATAGTTGGCAGATCAGATGCCGAGCACAGTAATATGCCCTGTATGGCGGGCCAGTCATTATTGAGTAACTCTAAAAATTCAATGCCGCTATCTTGCCCGAGGTCGAAGCCGCACAGGACGACACCGATATTTTGAAGTTCTAGAAGTTCACGCGCAGTTCGAGCCGAATTTGTGACGACCATCCCGAATTTTCGCTGATTGAGGTCGCGTTCCATGGATCGCAAAACCTCTTTATCTCGATGAATAACCAACAGGCTCGCCGCGGGTAAAGCATCCAAGAATTCCAAAACATTGGATTGTCGATCTCGGTTTTCCAAACGGGTCTTAATGTACCCACCCAAAAGATTTTTCGCACCCCTAGGTTAACTCCCCTCCGACAACTCACACATGCACTTGGTACGACAAATATGATATCTGCAGGCCTGATGCGAAGAGGCGTAACAGCATTATTGGTCGCTTCTGCGGGGCTTACAACTTGCTTCACCGCGACGCATAGCCACGCCTATGGTGTTCCTGATAAATCAGGGAAACCCAACACTCAAGAGCGGATTTTACTCGTGCTCACAAACCAAATAAGACAATCGCCGCACGACTGGCCAGATTGGGATATTAGCTTATCCCCAGGAACCTCTCTTGTTCCTCTCGCTGAACACACAGATTTGTTTGACGCTGCAAGGTATCACGCAAAGGATATGGCCGACCATAACCATTTCGCTCACGAAAGCTCCGATGGCACTTCATTTTCCTCGAGAATCCAAAGATATTTCCAAGGTGCGTCCGGTGAGAATATCTACAAGAGCACTAATATTGACCCCTACGCAGCCATGACAGCGTGGATGAACTCAGAAGGCCACCGCACAAACATTTTACGACCTGAATGGCGGTTACTCGGGACAGGTTATGCGCTTGATGGACGTTTTCATTACTACGTTCAAAATTTTGGTCGCTCTGGAGGCATGACTACGCCACTAATTCCTGCCGCCGCCGCTTACTCGCTCGACTCAAGCAAAATTCGTATTCTCGCCAATTATTACGACAAAACGAAAAATGACCCGGTTAAGCTAGAGGTCAGCGTGGGAGCCCGCTGTTTCGAGCTGACCAACGCTACTGGCGACAAAGGCAATCGAACGTACCAAAGTGACCAAACAACACCCAATGCATGTGCAGAAGTGGTGTTTCACGCGACAAGCGCGAGCGGGACAATCTTCCGATATCCATCCTCTGGCGCGCTACTCGTTGGCAATGACTGCGACAAAGAGTTTCAAGACGCCAATCCGTCTTCGGATGCTTGTCTCACTTCCGTAAGCGACTCATCTCCGACCTACATTGATGCCGAAGCCGGAGGTTGCCGCAACTTTACAACGAACCTAACGAGGCTAGACACTGTACTGGTTATTCTCGGACCTGCCCTAATCTTGATTCGACGCCGTAAGCGCTAGAGCGTTTCATTCATTGTGCACTTGACCCGCTCGCTCATCTCAGCGATGCCTCGAATCGGGTTCAATATGGCAAACACTGATGTAGGAGCAATCGTATTTGGAGTTCTCGCAGCGGGCTTCATGCTGCTGATGATTCTGGCTCTGCGAAAGATACTCAACAAAGACGATTCTACGAAGGCTATAGACGCTGAGTCGTCCTCACCCGCTCTCGCAGATGGTCAGAGCGAAGAAAAGTCGACAGACGAGGTTGAGGAAGAAGACGAGGTTGAGGAAAAAGACGAGCTTTCCTCAGAAACCGCAGAGTCCCAACTCGCGGAACCAACTCATACACCCGAAAAAGAAAGCTTAGAGTCTTCGCAAGAAGCAATGAATCGCGGTCTTGAAAAGACACGTAAGGGCTTCATGAGTCGACTCAAAGGCGCATTATTCGGCGGTAAAGCCATCGATGATGAGCTTATCGATGAACTTGAAGAAATCCTGGTGACCTCGGACCTCGGAATTCACACCACGCAAAAGCTACTTGAGGGTGTACGTAACGAGCTCACAAAAACCGAACTCACCGATGCGGCCCTTATTCAAAATCATCTAAAGGAAAAAATCCGCGAAATATTGGGCGACAAAGCTCCCGAATTTAAGCAGCCCGATGGACCAACAGTCATCATGGTGATCGGTGTGAACGGCGTCGGTAAAACAACCACTATTGGAAAAATTGCGGCCCGTATAAATCGTTCAGGATCAAGACTCATCCTTGCCGCGGGAGACACTTTTCGAGCGGCAGCCGTTGAGCAGCTCGGGATATGGGCAGATAGAAGTAATTCAAAGCTCGTACGTGGCCCCGATAATTCAGACCCAAGCGCTGTCATGTTTGAGGCCGTTCAGGCCGCGCAAGCAGATAAGGTCGATTATTGCATCGCAGACACGGCTGGGCGGCTTCATACCAAAGTCAACCTAATGGAAGAACTCAAGAAAGTGCGCCGGGTCATGGGTAAAGCAATGGATGGTGCTCCTCACGAGACAATTCTCGTTATTGATGCGACCACCGGGCAAAACGGGATCGCACAGGCTAAAAAGTTCTCTGAGGCAGTCCCCATTGATTCAATCGCTCTGACAAAACTCGATGGAACAGCCAAGGGTGGAGTCGTCGTCGCCATTTGCGACGCTCTTGGGATTCCCGTTCGCTATGTTGGCGTAGGAGAAGGCGTCGATGACCTTCGGGACTTCGACCCGGATGAATTCGTCAATGCGCTTTTCTCTAACGAATAACTTCAATTTAATCGTACTGGCATTGACGGCCCCCAAGCGACTTCGTAAAGTGCGGGTGGAATGGTTGGTTCTCCGAGAACAGGCGAGAAAAAGAGTCGAGACAAAAGGAACGTAAAAGTTGAGCTATATGGCCAACGGTTCTCAATTCGTACAGACGATGACGAGGAATACATTCAGAAGCTGTCGAACCACATCAATCGGAAGATGCAGGAGATACGCAACGCAACAGGCCGCGTTGAGACCAGCCAAATTGCCCTGCTGGCTCTCCTTGAAATGAGCGACACATTATTTCGAGAGCAAGCGAAGGTCGAGCAGTTGCGAGGAGAAGTCATGACAAAATCCGACACTCTTCTCCGGGCAATAGACGAGATATCGAGCACTCTGGAACTGGCGGAGGAACCTGCGGTAGCGGTCGCATCCGCAGGAATTCCTGACACCACCAAATAAAAAATCGGACTAAGGATGTCCCCAGAAACCATTGGTTTTATTGGGTAACGGCCGAGACATTCCAACGTTTTTCAAATCAACCATTGCTTCGCTTCAAAGTCGGATGCATACTTTAGGTCCCTGCTGGGTATCGATCACGGTCCTACATTGGGAACCGTAGAGACTTTATAGGGAGAGGTTCCTTCCGACGCCGCACGAACTACCCATGAGGTAGAGGTAGGTTGCCGGGATCACTTCGCCCACCTGCTGAGCGCAGGTTCCTCGTAGCATCAGTGCGATACTTGGGCAGGGGTTTTTCTTCATGGCTCTACCAGATGTTGAGAAAGCTGCATTCCGGACCCAGGCTCGAAACCAAAGAGTTGCAATCACAAAGCAAGACAGGAAGGTCGCCAGCGAGCTCGCCTGCCAACATCTTATTGACTCGAACCTCTGGAACACCATCACTTCAATCGCTCTGTATGCGGCTTATGGGAGTGAGATAGATCCTCTTCAAATAGAACGACAGGCGGTAAAAAACGGCAAACGAATATTCTATCCTCGGGTGACTGGAGACAAACTTGAGTTTGCGGAGTCAAACCATCGCGACTTAACGAAGGGCTTTGCCGCAATCCTTGAACCCACTGGGCCGCCGGTCGCACTTAGCAAAATTGATCTGGTAATCGTGCCAGGACTTGCCTTCGGTCCTCAAGGACAACGGCTGGGTTCAGGCCGTGGTTTTTATGACCGAACTCTGAATAGTGATGTCCTGACGATTGGGATAGCATTTCACCAACAAATCAGCAGCCAAGTTCCAACTCTCCCACATGACGTGCGAATGAAAGGAATCCTTACTGACGAAGGATTCACGCTCCAACCTTCAATAGAAGTAGATAGCGAGCTACACTCCGAGTAGCTGGAAAAGAAGTGCAGTCATTCAATCGTGAAAAAAAGAAGCAATCTGCGACAACGCTCGTTGGCGTGGCTCCCGAATCGAAAAATATGAGTCGGCTCAGCGATCGATTAGAGGCTCAGGCATTTCTCCCTGACCACGCTTCAGTTCTTGCGGCTTGCAACAACAGCTCAAAACCCATCTTGATGGTACTCCCGGCGCACAAGCCTTGGCTCATCATTCAAGCCGCGAGACATCCGAACGTTTTGCGGCTTGCCGTTTTCTACACGAAACAAGATGAATCGTCGCGAGTCAGACAAGCCCTTATTCGGGCTGCCTTCGCCCTCGTCGACCAGACTATTGTTTGGAGCGTCGAGGAGATTACCTCGGCCGTAAAAGCGGGCGCTGACCCTGATCGGATAATTCCCGCGCAACAAACGAACCTTATAGAACACATACTCAACGAAAACCCCAGACGTGCTCAAGCTGAAGCCGCGGCAAGCTTTGGTCTCGACGTTGCCGAAATGATTGGTGCCATCCGGTTACTCGAAAAAATCTCCCGCGACAAAGGCGTCAACGTCGTCAACTATCACCGTATACTACCTCCGGAGGAACATCGTCGATATACGCGACCGCAGCAAGCCCTCGCCTCGCCTATATTCGAAATCCAACTTGAAGAATTCGCAAAAAAGGACGGCTTCGTCGACTTAGAGAATATCCGGGACCGAGGTGCAGAGGGCAGCACAGGAATCACCTTCGATGATGGTTACGAAGATAATTTCCGTGTCGCATTACCAGCGTTAAAAAAGTGGTCTGTTCCAGCCTGGATTTATGTCGTGACCAACCAAGTCGGCCAATCTGATTCATTATGGTGGGATTACATTGGAGACGCACTTTTCGCTTTATGGGAGCAAACGTCATTGGAGCTCAATCATCCATCTCTACCGATACAATGCAGGGAACTATTGAACACCCGTTCGACTTTAGACGCCCGAAAACTCATCTCCGAAATTCTGACCGAACTCAATGCAACCAACGAACACACCAGAAAAGACATCTCAGACGTCTTACGGAGACTGTCAGGACACAACGAGCAGTCCAAAATGCTTTCGTGGGAACAGATCAAAGAAATGCAAGCCAATGGAATACGGTTTGGCTCACATACTCGAAATCATGTCTGCCTCGACGAACTTTCCAGCGAGATGGCGAAGGAAGAAGTCCGCAATGGCCAAGAAGACCTTGAGAAATTCTTAGGGTCCCATGCTAAAAAGAGCGTTGCCCTGCCAAGGGGGAAGCTCGGACCCTTTACTGAAGCAACGCTTAGAGAAGAAGGTTTCGAATCGGTCATGACAACAATTGCCGGTGTAAATAGAAGCTCTGATAAATCATTGTTCGTTTTACGGAGAGATGGAAAAATGCTCACGCTGCGCGGTCGACACCATCCCGCAAAAATGCGACTTGAACTGTCTGGCTGGCTCGACCGTGCGCGGCAATTATTTCGCTAGGACACCGTTCGATTATCGGTCGAGCACGAAGGTAACAGGCACGGGGATCCACATTCCAACGACCGCCCCGTCTTGAATAGCGGGCCTGAATCGCCAGTTTTTTTTCGCGTGCCGGACAGCGCTTTCGTCGCAGCCATAACCAATGCCCTTGAGGACCTTCACCTTTTCAACGCGTCCACTGGCACCGACGTAAACCCGTAGCATCACTCGCCCTTCAATATCGTTTTTGCGGGCCTCCTCCGGATAAGGAGGAACGCGGTCAAATTCGGAGGTAATAAATTCTGGAGGGCTGTCTTCAAGGTCGCCTCTCCCAGGCCCTTTTCCGTTACCTGACGCAGGCGCCACCCTCTCCGTCGTTTTAGTGCCCGGTGCCAGTGTGTCATCGGTTGGATCCGCGAACATATTTCCTCCACCCTCGATAGCTCGTGCGGCAACGCCTCCACCCATAACGGTTGAAGACATGTCGACTGAGAAGCCCATCGGCGGAGGCTGTGGTTTCGGTGGCGGAGGTTCGTTACTCGGTGCCGGCTCCGCTTTTGGCTGCGACTTATCTTTTCTGACAGGCACACGCGGTTTTTTCTTTTTAACTTGAGCCGTCTTCACCTTCGGTTTGGGTTTGGGTTTCGGCTTAGGAGGCTCAGCAGGTTTCGGAGGCTCCGGAGCCTTCTTGACAACTGGTTTCGGAGGTTTTGGTTTGGTGTTCACAATTTTCATGCGAACTTTTTTCGGACGAGGGATCTTTTCACGTGCCTCGATATCCTTGGCCATAAGTAAGATAACGCCGTGCAAAAGGACACTCGCAAGCGTTGCAATGCTTATCGACTTCAAATCTACTCCGCTTTCTCTGGGGTTGCTTCTTCGGTTTCCTCTGAAGCTGGGTCACTAAAGTCAGCCTGGGTATTCAACGCAAACTTAGTGATTCCTTCTGTCTTAATAAGGTCGATCAGCCCCACAACACGCTCGTGCTTCACGGAACCATCAGCCGCAATAATCGCTTCTAGATCCTCAAGCTGATCTTTTTTCTCGCGAATGAAGTTCTTGAGCGCTGCTTCATCAACTTTCTTATTATTCAAATAGATATCGCCCTGTTTTGTAATGACCAAAGCAAGTTGTGATTGGGCTGTCTCTTCCGCAGAAGCCGCTCTGGGTAGGTCGACCTTGATCGCCGGTGTGACAATGTAGCTTGCCGTCATCATAAAAATAATCAGCAGCACCAAAACAATATCTACAAGTGGCGTAATGTTGATGCCGGTGATCGCATCTTCATCATCGTCTTGAACTCCAGCCATTTTTAATCACCTCGCTTACACAGCGTATCCAATCGTGCGGTCAGCGTACGTTGAAGGCCGTCAGTACTTGAGGTGAACCCTTTGACCTGCGCCTTGAAAAAATTGAAGGCAACCACTGCAGGTAAAGCAACAGCTAAGCCAACCGCTGTTGCAACCAGCGCTTCTGAAATACCAGCCATGACCGCAGAGGCACCGCCAGCGGCCTGGGAAGGGTCAGACAGAGACAGATCTTGGAAAGCCTTGATAATACCAAGAACGGTCCCGAGGAGACCGATAAATGGTGCGTTATTACCAAGAGTTCCAAGAAATACAAGTCTGGACTCATATCGCGCCTTTTGACGGCCGAGTTCCGCTGACATCATTTCACGAACGGCGTCCGGGCCCAAAGAGAGATGTTTGAGACCAGTTGCAACCACTTGCGTCTCCATCCGATCCTGCTCTAATAACCATGACGTTGCATCGTCTATCTTTCCGTCATCTAGACGTTGACCAAGCTCAGCACCAACTTCTCTTACTTCCAATTTACGAGAAAAGTAGAAATATAGTCGCTCAAGCATGATCGCAATTGACACGATACTGAGTATGACAAGTAACCATAAAACCCATTCTGCCCCTAAGAGCGCGAAAGCATTCATCGAACGTTCAAGCATGGTTGGATACACGTACCGACTGCAGCGAATACGTCAAGACCGACTTGGTAATAATTGCAGGTATTTTCGAGTGAATTCGAAAACCGTTGTACTCGGGATTACGCGGCGTCTTCGGATGGACGTTCGTTGGGGTTAATCGGAATGATTATAACACTCTCGTGTTCTTCAGGTTCTTCGTATCGAGACTCTTCATCAAACGCCGAAGGTATAGGCTCTCGGTAGACTGGGATCTCGAGATGGATACGAGGCCTTGCTGATTCCCGTTCACGTTGTTCTTCCTCGCGCCTAATCGAATCTATTATGTAAGCATCTAACATATCTTCGTCCTCTGCCTAGGTAAAACACCTATTAAACAACACTAAAACCTTATGGCCTATATCGGTCCGATTTTGGATTTTGGTGACACTTTTTCGTCTCCTAATCAAAAAACGACCCTCTTAACCAATAAATTCCAACCATCAGAGTGTTGTGACCCATTTCACATCAAGAGCGAAACATTCACCCTCTATATAAATAGTCGGCCGTAGCTACGAAACTGTGACCTAAAATCGGTAAAGGCACCAATTTTTATCCGTCAAACAAATTTATCGCAGGTTTACCCTTTTCAGATCGGGCCAGCCGTTGAGCTGCATGAAATTTTCAACCATCTGCCTCAACATGTGGTTTTTTTTGATTTTCTTTGGTCTAGCCCATAGCGAAGGAACAAAAATCGAGGTACGAGGATCTCAATATGTCCCAAGGTGTGAAGCTCAGAGCGTACCAATTTCTCGATAGCCTACAACCACAACTCACGTCGCATATTTGCACAACATGCCGTGGGTATTTTCCAGTCCCAGGTATGGCATCGCTTTTTGTTGAGATAGCGCCGGGAATGGCAATCCATAGGCTGATCGACCGTGCTCTCAAAGCCACGGACGTTCAACCTGCCACGTTGATCGTGGAAAGAGCCTTTGGGATGTTGGAGATTCATCACAATGACAAGGGTCAGGTCCTTGCTGCAGGTGCTGCAATCCTTGACCAGCTTGGGGTATCCGAGACAGACCGCGTCAAACCGCGCGTCGTATCGAACACAATTATTCGCTCAATTGAGCCTTATCACGCCATGATTGTTGATAAAATTCGCTTTGGTTCGATGATAAGCCCGGGTGAATCATTATTGGTCATGGAAACTCAACCCGCAGCGTACGTTGCTTTCGCAGCAAACGAAGCTGAAAAAGCCGCGAATGTTACTTTGGTCGACGTAACACCATATGGTGCATTCGGGCGACTTTACCTGGCTGGAGACGAAGCAGAAATCGACTCCGCTGCACAAGCCGCCGAAGCTGCCATTGCAAGCATCAGCGGTATAGAACAATAACCCATAGTTAAAACTGTAACGATAAGAAGGAAGAACGATGTCGGAAGCACTCGGAATGATCGAAACGAAAGGTTTCGTAGGAATGGTTGAAGCCTCAGATGCCATGGTTAAAGCAGCCAAGGTCGAACTCGTAGGTTATGAGAAGATTGGTGGAGGTTTCGTAACCTCGATCGTACGTGGAGATGTTGCTGCGGTCAAAGCAGCCGTAGAAGCAGGAGCACGAGGCGCTGAACGCGTTGGCGAACTGGTGAGCGTTCATGTCATTCCACGTCCACACGCAAATATCGATGCCGCACTGCCGCTAGGTCGAGCACCTGCCGCATCAGGAAAAGGCAAATAGAACGTGCTCCTTGGCAAGGTCATTGGGACCGTCGTTGCCAGCAAGAAAGAACCTGAAATCGAAGGGCTCAAGCTGCTCTTGGTGAAAGGTTCAGAGCTGGACGGACAAGCCAGCGGTCCAGTTGTTGTTGCGGTCGATGCCGTCGGTGCAGGCGTAGGTGAACTCGTTTTGTACGCAGCGGGATCTTCGGCACGCCAAACAACTCAAACGAAAGACAAGCCGGTGGATCATGTCGTCATGGCGATTGTCGACCAAGTCGAGGTCGAAGGTTCACTGTTGTACAACAAAGATAACTAATCAAAGCGGGTACCAGTAGATGGTTCAACTAGATGAGGCGAAAATTGCAGAGATCGTGGGTCGGGTCGTTGATCGACTGGTCGGCAGTGCTCCACCCGCTTCGTCGTCGGAACCCTACTGTGCACCGGCGCCACCTAAATATAACCCCGGGCCGGCTATTCATACGTCAGCTCTATCGGGTGTTTTTGGGGACCTGGACTCCGCGGTCGCGGCCGCACATCGGGCACACGCCGCCCTTGAAGCTTCGAGCTTAGAACTCCGTTTTAAGATCATTGAAGCTTTTCGCGATTGCGGAAGACGAGAAGTGGCAAACCTCGCACGAATGGCCGTTGAAGAGACCGGTCTTGGAAGATACGACGACAAGATAAATAAAAATCTTCTCGTCATCAATAAGACTCCCGGACCCGAAATCCTCAAGCCGGTTGCCGTGTCTGGCGACAAGGGGCTCATGCTCACAGAACGTGCCGCCTATGGAGTGATTGGAGCGATCACGCCAACGACCAACCCTACGGAGACGATCATATGCAACGGCATCGGTATGCTATCCGGTGGTAATGCAGTTGTATTCAACGTTCACCCTAGCGCGAAAAATGTTTGCAATTATCTCGTCGACAAAATCAATAAATCTATTGTCGCCGCTGGCGGACCTGACAATCTAATTTGCAGCATTGGAGAGCCTACCATTCAGTCAGCGCAAGCTTTGATGACTCACGCGGGAATTCGATTATTAGTCGTTACCGGTGGACCTGGTGTCGTGAAAGCAGCCATGAAGTCGGGCAAACGGACAATTGCTGGGGGCCCCGGTAATCCACCTGTTGTGGTGGACGAGACGGCCGATATTCTTCGGGCAGCGAAAGGTATCGTTTCGGGCGGTAGCCTCGACAACTGCATTGTCTGCACGGCTGAAAAAGAAATATTAGCCGTTGCTGAAATTGCAGACCTTCTAAAAAAGCAAATCTGTGAAAATGGTGGTTACGAAGTCAAAGGTCCAAATATCAGCAAGCTACAACGATTGGTTGTCGCCGAGGATGGTCTTCATCCCAACAAAGAGTGGGTTGGCAAAGACGCCTCGAAGATTCTTTCGGCGATAGGCATTACACCCCCAAGTGGTGTTAGGACCATCATCGTTGAGGGAGACGAAAAAAGTCCCTTTGTGCAAGGCGAATTGCTCATGCCTGTTCTTGGTTTTGTACGTGTACCAAGCGCGGAAGAAGGAATTGCCATGGCAAAACGCGTGGAACATGGTTTTGGACATACGGCCGCCATGTATTCGACAAACATAAACAATCTTCATGCGATGGCCCGTACCATCAACACATCCATATTCACAAAAAATGCACCTACCTACGCCGGACTGGGGCTTGGCGGCGAAGGTTACACATCATTTACCATTGCTTCTCCAACCGGCGAAGGTCTCACTAACCCGATTCATTTCACCCGTGAAAGACGATGTACACTGGTCGATTCGTTCCGTATCATTTAATCCTGCTCCTACTCGTCCTCACAGGTCTTGCATGCAGTAGCGACCGATATGTCGGTTCCCTGGGTAAATCAGGCATGTACGCAAACCGTGGTTATGGCATTGTTGTGCAATTGAACAATGGTGACTTATTGAGTCGCTGGGAATATATCGACCCACGAAAAATCGATATCTACAAGGAATCCGTTCGCCCTAGCCTCACCCAAGAAACGATAGACTTGAATGGTGATGGCACTCTTCACCACGACGAAGTTATCGTGCAGTGGAAACCAAACTTCCGACTCGTTCACAAAGATGACGCAAGCACTCGCATAGATCTTGGAGTAGACATTCTCGGGGGTCGAAATAAATCCGCAGACTTTGGAGCCTATGTTCGGGCTACCGTTAAAAATGAATTTGGGGTCGATACCAGTCAAGGAGACTGGAAGGCTGTACGCTTGGGTCCGGACTTCAGGGCATACTCAGCCCGGCTCAAAAAGAACGGCCTCTTACTCGCAGCCATAGACCAAGGCAATTTTTCTGCAGAAGAAGGTGCGGTCCGCAGACAAATCGTATGGGCCCGACTGAAGTCATTAGAACTCACTGCAGAAGAAGAAAAAGATTTCGGCTCATTTTTGCGCTCGCTTCTTCTTAATTCTAAAGCCGGACGACAAACCACCCGGGAGAAATATTGATTCAGTCAACTCCGCTAGTAGCCGATGGCGACGCCATTGCTGTCTTTGAGATCGCATCAATTGCCCGTGGCGTCGTTGTTTTGGACCAAATGGCAAAACGAGCCTTTACTGAAATCATCTCGTCGAAAACTGTCTCCCCCGGTAAATATCTCATTATTTTATCCGGTACTGTGGCGGAAATAGAGGAGGCGAGCTTCGCCGCGCTCGAATCAATGCAAGACGATCAAATCGACCATATTATCTTACGAGACCCTCACCCTCTTTTACGAAAAACCTTCGCGAATGAACTCGAACCCAATTTTCGAGAGTCTATCTCTATATGCGAATTTTTAACGCTTAGCAGCACGATTCATGCGCTTGACGTTATTCTTAAGAGCTCCGGAGTTGAAGTTATAGAGCTACGCCTCGGCGCAGGACTAGATGGGAAAGGAATCTTCACCGTAACAGGCTCCTTGGATACCATTGAAGCCGCATGTGACTTGATAGAGAGTAATGTTGACCATACGAAGATCCATCGCATTGAGAAAATTGCCCAGATCCACGAAGACCTCCCTAAGCATTTACTTGGCGCTGAGCTTCCAGCATCGCGGGGCACACCATCTAAATAGCGGGAACAGTTTTTCCGTGAACAAACACTAAAAAGGCCATCGATGGACGTCGGCTTCCTTCTCGCATTGCAAAATGAATTGCATCTAGGCTCCATCCCAGTGCGGCCATCTCATTGAGTTTCTCCTCGATTGTCTCATCCGTTACGGTAGAGAGCTCGACCACTTTATACGATGGATTAGCTTTGGGTTTAGACGTCACAGTTGCTCCTGACTCTATCGAGAAGAGCTTCTATCAGCAATTCAAGCTGTGGATTTGTTGGACAAACTACGGATTTGAGCCCCAATTTTTCGGCATGCTCTCGCGTATTTCGACCGATGACCCCTACGTTTCGATGGCTCAAATATTCAAGAGCGACGTCATGAGATTTAAAAAAAGCATCCATCGTTCGTCCTGAAAAAAATAGAACATCCGTTATCGACTGATCCGGTAAAGCATCATGTGTGCACATTTCGATCGAGTATACGTCCAAGGTTTTGACCTTCACTCCTTCTGCCCTTAGTGGCGACACGAACGAGGCCTTCGCCTGCTTTGCCTGAGGGCAAAGCACTCGCAATTTCTTCCTGTCCGCCTCAAAAGAAGAAAACCATTCGAGAATTCCTTCGCCATCGAACCGGTCCGGCACAAAGATATTTCGTCCTAGCAACCAATGCTTTGCGGCGGCGGCCGTACGATCACCTATTGCGAGTATTTTGATATGTTGAGGTGGAACAACATGCTCAGTTCGCATAAGGCGAACTGTGTTCGCAGAAGTAAGCACTAAATAATCAAAGTCTTCCCAAGAGGGCCAAGTAACCGCGAGTTTGCGTATTTCTATATATGGAATGACCTCAACTTCGGCGCCGTATGCTTCCAACAGTTGTGTGATTTCGATGGACTGTTCTCTTTGTCGAGTAACAAGAACTTTTCTTTTGGCTAAACTCATGTGTGCTTCAGCGAGGACAACACTTTATCTGCGCCTTGCTCTAAAACAAAGTTTGCGACAGAAACCCCAACTGAAAGTGCATCACTAACGGGTCCTTTTGACTCGGCACGGTAGATTGTTTTTCCATCCAAGCTTGCCACTAGTCCTTTGAGATAAATTTCTGAGCTTTTCACTGTGGCGTGGCCCGCAATAGGAACCTGGCAGCCCCCCTCAAGAGTGGCTAAAAAGCCACGCTCGCACTCTGCACACGCACGAGTATCACGATCATCCAAAGCCGACACAATTGAATTGGTATCATCATCGTCGATTCTCGTTTCAACTGCGAGAATTCCTTGTCCGACCGCGGGCAAACACATATCTTGACTGATGATTTCGGAAACATATTCTTCCATTTTCAATCTTTTTAGGCCCGCATACGCAAGAATGGTCCCATGCATGTTTTCATCCTTCATTCGCCTGATCCTTGTTTGCACGTTGCCACGAATGGGAACGATCTCTAAATCCGGTCGATGATGAAGGAATTGCGCAGCTCTCCGTAATGACGAGGTCCCTATGCGAGCGCCTTTCGGCAACGTTTCAAAGGTAAATCCTTGTGGTGAAACCAGTGCGTCTCTGGGGTCCTCTCGTTTTGGATAGGCGGTAATCACGAGACCGTCCGGCAATGTCGTTGGGACATCTTTTAGGGAATGAACAGCAACCTGAGCTCGACCGTCAAGAAGAGCGTTTTCAATCTCTTTTACGAATAGATCCTTGCCGCCAACCTTAGAAAGCGCCCTATCAAGAATTCGGTCACCTTTCGTTGTCATTCCAAGTAACGACACTTCGAGACCAGGTTGAGTCTCTTTCATGAGCTGCGCAACGTGCTCTGCTTGCCAAAGCGCTAATGGGCTCTCGCGAGTAGAAATACACTTTTTGTTCAAGTTCCTGACTCCGACTTTTTGTTGATCGGTACAACCGTGGCTGCCGGTTCACGCTCTACATCGATAGAGTCTGCGGAACCCGAACTATCAACGGTCAGATCGAATAATTTCTGGGTAAAATCGACGAAAGGCCCAGGGTCGCCCTCCTCTCCAGCAGAACGAAGCTGTCGAAGTACTGGATGAAGAAGTTTGTTTGTAACCGCATTCGCAGTGGCTTCGAGTTTTGGCCCTGAGAGTACACCTCCACGTCGAAGTTCCTCCTGAGCGAGTTCGAACGTTCGCTGTCGCAAAGCCTTGACTGTCGGGACCACTAACTGTGCCCGATTCCACTTGACGAACTCTTCTAGTTCAGTCGCGATAAGATGTTCAGCAGCCATCGCTTCTTTAGCTCTGCTTTCGCGGTTATCACGAATAACATCTTGTAAATCATCTACATCGTACACGAATACGTTTTCTAGCTCGTCTAACGCTGGGTCGATATCGCGTGGAACAGCAATATCAACGAATAGAATCGGACGATATCTCCTACGACGAACCACACCGCTCATCATCTTTTTGTCAACAATGTATTCAGGCGCCGCGGTTGAAGAAATAACAATGTCACAGTCCACCAGCTGTTCAGCAGTATCAGACAGAGGGTATGCGGTACCATCTACCTGGTCAGCTAACTCTTTCGCTCGGACCAGAGAACGGTTGGCGACGCGAATCTCTTGAATACCCGAGTTTCGGAGGTGTTTCGCAGCGAGTACAGACATTTTACCAGCCCCGATGACCAAGACTTTCTTGCCCACTAAGCTATCAAAAATTTCTTTACCGAGCTCAACCGCCGCAAAGCTCATTGAGACCGCATTCTCCGCAATTCCTGTTTCTGTACGAACTCTTTTGGCTACATAGAATGCCTTCTCGAAAATTTTGTTGAGTTTAGGTCCGACGGTCCCGGTATTCCTCGCGAATTGATAGGCATCTTTCACCTGCCCTAAAATCTGCGGTTCTCCAACCACCATCGAATCTAGTGAAGAGGAAACTCTAAACAAATGACTGAATGCATCAGGACCATAGTGAGTATATAAGTGAGGAGCGAGGTCTTCTTCTGCAAGGCCGGTCTCTTTCGACACTTGCCTCCAAATGCGTTTTACACAATCCTGCGCTAGGCCCGAGCAGCACACGTAAAGTTCAACTCGATTACAGGTTGATATGATCACGAGTTGTTCCAACGCCTCAAGCTCTGAAAAACGTCGAAGAGCCAGCCTTGCCGGCGTAACCATTTTAGCCAAGGATTCTCGAACCTCTAAAGGTGCGGTATGGTGCGAAAGGCCTGTGACAAAAAATCGAACCATTACACGACCTCCTGTCCGTGAACAGTTGTCCCAGTAACGCCTAAACCAATGAAGGTCATTAGAATCGCAATCACGCAGCAGATGGTTAACCAGGCCGCCTTACGGCCTCTCCAACCTATGATGAGTCGCGCATAAAGCATCGCCGCATAAGTAAGCCAGACCGCCGCACTGACGACATTCCGCGTGTCCCAGTTCCATAAGATTCCGGACGTGAGCTTCCCGTAAATCATTCCGGAGAGTATGCCCAAGGTCATGAGCGGAAAACCGAAATTAAATAACCAAACGTTCACTCGATCAAGTGCTTCAAGCGCCGGCAGTTGTGTCATACCCGTGTTCGGACCCCAGCCATCTCCAGGTCTCCGTACTCCTGTTTTACGTTTGGATTTTTTGCGTTTCCTCTTTCTAATGCGTCGCTCTTGAAGCAGATAAACGAAGGCGGTTATTCCTGCGACCACAAACGCCGAGTCTCCAAGTAAAGCCATCCCTATATGTGCACTCAGCCAGATCGACTTGAGACTTTCCGGTGCTTCGGCGACCGATTTGAGATTACTTGAAATAACGACCATCAGGCTCACAAGCGGCATAGCTAACCACGCTACTTGCGGAACACCTCCTCGAAAAGCGACTACCAGCGAGATAGAAAGCAACAAAAAGGCGAAAACTGAGAGCGCATCGTGCGCATCTGCTAATGGGAAAGCAGAAAGCTCAACCATCCGGCCTCCGATAGCCAAGGCGTGAAAAATCACAGAGGCAGCGACGAGCATCATCACTCGTTTTGCGCCCGAATCGGAAGGCCGCAAAATGTGAATAATCACCGCGAGTGAGCCTATCGCATACACAAGGGCGCTGAGCTGTAGTAAAGCAGTCGGCATAAATATCGTTACATCGTCAATCGTCTCGCATGAGCATCAAACAGTTTAAACCCTTAACCCGAATTTATTTTACCTCGATATGCTTCAAAGAGCGAAGAAGTAAAGACGTCGGAGGAATACTTTGATACCCATCGGCTGTTCACGGTGTTGGACAGGAGAAACATTATGGCAAGCGAATCATTAGTCAATTTTGAAGAAAGCAACTTCGAGAGCGAAGTTCTCAACTCAGAGATCCCTGTACTCGTAGACTTTTGGGCTCCATGGTGTGCTCCATGTCGCGCAATTGCGCCCAGCGTCGAAGCGCTCGCGGATGAATATGCCGGTCAAGTCAAAGTAGGTAAGCTGAATATTGATGATAATCCCACAATTCCCGGCAAGTACGGTATCCGCAGCATCCCGACCCTTTTGGTCTTTAAGGGTGGCGAAGTGGTCGCCCAGCAGGTCGGCGGCGTAAACAAGGCAGCCATCGAAGGGATGATCAAGAAGGCACTCTAGCGTGTTTGTTCTTGTCTTCCTTGCAATTCTTATCGGTTTTATACTCATCGCGCTGATTGGGGCGACCTCCCCTCCCGTGGAACACCCCGATTTTACGTCCGGGGCCGACCACGCGAACTTATTCGAACTTAGCGCCGATCAACTGGGAAGAATCGTAGGCCTCCTTATCAGCAAAATGGGTCTGGAACTCGACCGTGCATCGGGCGGAAGCGGCGGTGAGGTCGAAATATACGCAATAAACCCCACCCCACTTACCGGAGGGAAAATACTTATACATTGTCTCCCTGCGCCGAGTGAAGATGGAAAAGTGAATGGGTTGCGTGTAGCCCAATTTATTCGCGCAACGCGTAGCGCATACGTCTCCAAGGGTTTGCTTTTCACAACCGGAGACATTACGCCTGACGGCCGACTCGAAGCGGAAGATAGCCCGGTAGAGCTATTCGACCGCACGCAGCTTGCTTCATTGATAGAGGAACATATAGGAGAGCTTACCCCAGAACTCCTCTCTGAGCTTTAGACCCTTATTGTTCCGATGGCGGGGTTGCAAGGCCACACAACTCACGCACACGCTCATGATGTCTCTGTGCGGTTCCGGCCGCCAGATAATTTCTGCATGCTAGTTTCGCGTCGGCTTGTTGCATCGCATCTAGCTTCGAGAGCGTCCGAATAACCTGATACCATCCATCGAGCTGTCCGAATTCGGCGGCTTTCTTGAAACATTTGATCGCGACGAGTTCCTCACCCAATTTTTCCTTCAACTTTCCGTACTCCATCAGAACCTCAGCTTGGACGTTGGTGGAATATCGAGTCATGTTCTCGATCGCTTTCTCGAGAGATTTAAGTGCGCCTTTATCGTCGCTCATGGCGCGAAGATAGACTGCTTGTTGAACCAGAGCACGAACGTGCTCGCTGCTACTCTTAACAAACTCTTCGTGGAACTTCGCACCCTCCGGAGATTTTTGTTGAGCGAGCATTCGTCCTTTCACCACGAGTGCGTCAATATTCGATGGGTTGCCCTTAAGTACAACCTCGAGGCGCTTTAGCGCATCGTCATATTTCCTCGCCGCGATTTCTGCTTCGGCTACACCAACGAGAAATGCTGGACGATTTGGCTCTAGTGACAGTGCCTGCTTCAGCGGCACAATCGCTTTTTCTGGCCTCCCCAGTTTGAGAAGCCATTTTCCTTTCCCGTACGGGAAATCGGCATTTTTTGGATCTTTCTCTACCGCGTCTTTGTAAGCGATTTCTGCCGCAGCATCTTCTCCAGCTGCACGAAGTACTTCGCTTCGTGCATACTCTGCCAACGCTCTGTTCTGCTCTGACACATCTTTTGGATACTTACGTAGAAATTCTCGAAACGCTTTAATGTCCTGGTCACTCTGAGCCAACTGCCCACGTTGGAGTCGAACGAGAGCTCTTTCGATTCGCGCCGTTGGGTGGTCTCCACCACCAGCCATCTTCAACGCCTTTGTATAGTGAAATTCAGCTTTGCCTAGACGGCCCGCTCTAAAATATGCTCTCGCACTAAGAACGCGGGCACGAATACTTGATGGCTGTCTTTTCGTAACCTTAATCAAATGTTTTACTGCACGGTCGTAATTACCAATCTCTAATTCCGCAAGGCCGAGAGTCATTTCAGCAATGGAGGCCTCTCCGCCCTGCTCCGTGACCTGTTTTAGATACGGCCTAAGCGATTCATATGCTTCTTGGCCGCCCTTCACTCGGTCTTCGTTACCGTACAAGCGACGCAAGCCCTTTGCAGCTTGAGTGTAAGACACATTTGGCGCGTATTTTTCAGCGGACGCTAGCGTCTGATCCAATTCATTCACACGAGCAAAATCACCATGTTCACCCCATAGGATAGCGTACACCCTGGCTAAGTGACCAAGCGTAAGCGGGTGTTTCGAATCGTATTCTTGAATAATACGTTCGTACGTCTTTGCTGCAGACTGATAGCCTCGAAAAGTATCCTGCTTCTCCGCACGCTTGCCCTGAACGGTCAGTTTTGCAATTTCTTCCGTCCGGTTCTTTTCGTAAAACCGATAAGCGACGATACCTCCGACAAGGATCAAACAGATGAAAACTAGAGCTACAGACAAAGCTGGATTTCCTTTCTTCTCACCCGTTGTAGCGACTTCGTTCGCCAAAGCCTCAAGCTCATCCTCTCCTTCTAGTTTTTGCCGACCCATGGGAGCGACGCTGCCGTAACCCGGAGGCGGCGTGGACATGGAAGGTGGCCCAAAAGAGGCGTAGCGAGGGTCAGAAGGCGCAATAGAGTCTGAGCCCGCAGCGGTTCCAGAACCCGGAAATACAGGCGGAATTGAGCCTGGATATGCCGCCTGACTAGGAACTCCAGAAGCAACATCTGGGATAGGTAAACCAGACGGAAAAGCAGGGGGTTGCGTCGGCATGTGTGGCGACACGGGAGCCACCGGAGGCGCAATTTCGACTCCTTTCTCCCTCAACGCCCCCAAAATTTTTTCGTCGTTCGGCTGTTTCTCATAGATGAGTTTTAAGTCAGCAACAGCGCCCTCTTCATCTCCACTTTGCTGCCTAACTTCCGAACGAGCCCATAGGTATTTTGTTTCTCCAGGAGCAGAAGCAATGACACCATCGAGATGTTTGAGCGCACGGCTGTACTTTTTTTGTGCGCTATAGATTTTCGCAAGCAAAATTTGGCCTGAAACGGAGCCCGGTTGTGTTTTCAACCCTTTCTTGCAAACGACCATGGCCTCCATGTACCGACCGGCCTCCAGATACGCCACGCACAATGTTTCAAAGTCTCCGGACTTTGGGTTCTGGGAAAAAGCCAGCTCTAAATCCGCGATGGTGGAGCTGCCTCTTCTGGATCTGCGACGCTCAGTAGTTGATGACGGTGCGCTATTATTCGATGGATTCTCGGAATCAGACATATTTTAATTTCAGCCTAACGAACGCGTTAACTAACGCGCTCGTCGTACGTTTGAAATATCAGGACATGGATGGTTAGGTCAAAATTCGAGCGCTGAGAAATGACATCGATTTGCACTTGTTTTTGAGCAAAATTCTTCGCCCACGCGGCGACCTTGCGAGGATACAGAAGTTCTGTCAGACTTCACATGTAGAGGGCGATGGATTACATTGTTCCTAAATCCAGGTAGTTTATGGCTGTTCGTCCGAAAGGTCCCGTCGATAGGACCGCAAATATGTCACCCGCTCAACTTGAGATATGCAAATCCGTCATTGATGCGACGGCTGTGATTACGAGTTCGATGGTTCAAGTCTCGAACGAGAAGAACCCTGCAAAAATAAGCGAAGCGTACAAAGTGATATTCAAATCCATTATGGAGACGGTGCGAAGCGCTGGATAGCACTAGTATACCCTGAGGTACTCCTCGATTTTTCGAAGTTTCGCGGGGCCAATACCCCGAATTTCTTCTAGCTCGGCCAGGCTCTTGAGCGCTGATTTACCTTTTTCACTGCGCCAAGTGGTAATTTTTTCAGACATAATCTTACCGATGCCAGGAACAATAGCGAGGTCTTCTGCCGAGGCTTCATTGATGTTCATACGATCCCCTAACAATAAATTCTGTACCTGGTGTTTGGGTGCTATCGACATGCGAAGTCGACGCACTTGCTGTCGCTCACCCTCCAAAAGTTTGGTTTGAAGTTTTGCTTCTTTATAGTGATCAGACAAAAGCGCGAATAACGACGCGCTCAATAACAGCAAAGTGCTCGCGAGTAGTCTTCGAACCTCGATGGGATTCAACAAATTTTCGCGCCCCTACATTCCAGAACAGGAGGAACGAAGTCCACTACTCTGCCAAACGAGCTGAACTTCTTTCTGAGGGTGAAAGATGTAACTCGAACGCACGATGTAAAGAGCGGACCGCAAGCTCCGCGTATTTGTCCTCAATGACAACGCTAATTTTGATTTCGGAAGTTGAAATCATCTGAATATTAATACGCTCGGCTGCTAGGATCTGAAACATTCGTGTCGCAACGCCCGCATGGCTCCTCATTCCAATTCCGACTACAGACAGTTTAGCGATAGTGTCGTCGTGCTCAACTCGCTCAATTCCGATCTCCGCCGCGAGTTTTTCCATAAGCTCCACTGCTCGAGAGAGGTCTGATCGGGGCACCGTGAAAGTAAGATCAGTCTTAGTACCCTGAGATATGTTTTGAATAATCATATCAACAACAATCCCCGCGTCTGACAGCGGCGTAAAACATTTCGTCGCTATACCTGGGATATCTGGCACATTTCGAAGTGCAATTTTTGCTTCGTTTCGGTCACACGAAACGCCTGATACTAAAATGTGTTCCATATCTGAGTCTTCCTCTGTTACTAATGTTCCCTTCGAGCGGGTAAAACTGGAACGAACCCGAAGTGGAACACCGTATTTCATTCCCATTTCAACGCTTCTAATCTGTAGAACCTTGGCCCCGGCAGATGCCATCTCTAACATCTCCTCGTAAGCGATCTTTTCCAAGCAACTTGCGTCTCTGCAAATCCGTGGGTCTGCCGTATAAACCCCATCAACATCTGTATAAATGTCGCAAGCTCCCGACAGTGCTGCGGCAATCGCGACAGCCGTCGTGTCTGAGCCACCTCTTCCGAGAGTCGTTACTTCACCAGAGTCACTCGTCCCCTGAAATCCTGCGGCAACAACCACATCACCATTCGCGAATGCTTTCTCGAAGGTCTCTGTATTAATACCAAGAATTCGGGCTCGAGTATGGTCCTCTGTCGTCTTCATGCCCATTTGAAAACCCAGCAGTGAACGAGCAGGCACACCGCTCTCATTGAGAATCATCGCCAACATCGCCGCAGACACTTGTTCTCCGGTTGCAACCATACAATCGAGTTCTCTGGGTGTCGGCGAATTCACTGCTTTGTGCGCAAGTTCGAGCAATCGATTCGTTTCCCCGGACATCGCACTGACAACGACAACAAGATTCTTACCACTCGCTTTCTCATCTCGTATTATCTCGGCTACGTTCCGCATTCGATCGAGGTCACCAACCGAGGTTCCGCCAAACTTGAGAACTAATGTCGATAAATCACTCACCGTGTCTCAGCATAAACATCAAATGTTCTAAAGGGCTAGTGTAAGCGACCTCATTTTCATTCCAGTCGCCCAGAAGTTCTCAGTCGCCCAGCAAGCGCTTGAGCGCGCTGATCTTTTTACGAACAGCGGCTTCGTCTGCTGGTTTGCGAGCAAGTTCAAGATATTTCTCATAGGATTGCATAGCTTTATTAGGTTGGTTCAATCGACCATAGAACATACCGAGTTGTTTATGCGCACAAGCGTTTCTAGGCTCATTCGCGGAAAGCCTTAGAAGCGCTTTCACCCCTTCCTGAGGGTAATTTAAATGTTTCAAAGCAACATCTTTACAAGACAGCGTTTTTTGCATTTTTTGGACCTTTTGGGACTCACGTCGAGGCTTCTTTTCGCTTCCTTGCCCAAGAATTTGGCGTCCGCGCTGGATAATTTTGGGCGAGAATTCTCTCGTTTCCATATCCCGCAAAAGAGACTTTGCCAACTTTCGCTCATTCAGCGCAACCGCCGCGCGCAGCTCTCCCAGAGTCGCTCTCTCTAAAACGTCGGAACTCACACCTTTTGAAAGTCTCGCTCGAACAAACTGCTGTTTTGAACGGTCAAAATCACCCACTGCCAAAGACTTTTCTGCCGCTTCAAGCCAAGAATTTGCGGTTCGCGGTGCCACTAATCTCGGAATCGCCGACTCGTTTTTCGACGCAACAGGCCCTTTTGAGCCTTTTGCAACAGGTCTAACCAATGGAGGTGCTGTAGTCGTCGCTATCGGAGTTTCCGCCATCTGATTTGACAGACGTTTTCGGCCAATTAAGAGCCCAATAGCAATAGCGCAGAGAATAGCTCCCGCCATAATTGCAATTCGGTTCTGAAGTTTTCGATTAGAAGCCGGTCGAACACCCAGGTTTCTTGCATCAATTTTGATATTCGGCCTCGGTTTTTTACGTCCGGCACTTTTCGCCACGGCACGACGTTTCTCCTGGTTTCGCTCCTGAACACCAAACGTGCGTCTTGCCACAGCAGCACTTGGCAGAGAGGTATTTGGTTCGTCCGAAATCGGCGAGCTTGACCTTTCGATTTTTTGACCCAAACCAGCCCGCTTATTTTTCCGAGTTCGAACAATTTCTGTGGCGTCCGAAACAAAACCGGTCGCCCTCACCTGTTCGGTTCGCTCTAACGTGCCATAATCATCCGTCGTTTCCTCTACAGATTCTCTTTGACCGAGAAAAGCTTCAGACTCTCGCACTGTTTGCGCCCGAATGCTTGCCTTAGGTTGCGTCAAAGTATCAGTGACTACAACTTGTTCTACCTGAGCCGCAGCATCACTATTGGCAAGAGTTTCTTCTTCCGACATTGACCCATAGCGCTGAGTAGGAACAACAAGCGACTCTTTTCCCGCATTAATCGTCTTCCCAATCGATAAGTCTTGCAGTGTCTGTTGATTGCGAATCTGTCGGGTCTGGCGCTGTAGCGCAGCGTCAGGTCGTGTTCCATCGACGGTTTCTAAATGACCGAATCGAATTTGCTGGGATGGATGATGGGCTTTTGCAACCTCTGTTGCTGCACTATCCATCGCTGCATGCACTGGCGCAGCAGGCGGCTCTACGGCCGAATCTGTTTTTTCTGGTCCTTTTCTTTCTAAACCACTTGCAATCTCGTCAAGAGCTTTCGCGATAGGCTCCGCCGATTCGAAACGATTTGCAGGATCTTTAGCGAGCATTCTGTCAAGAAGCTTCGACAAGTCCTTACCGGATGGTGTTTCTCGCTCCAATCTCCGGTGCGCTTGCTTAGTGATGTTCGAGAGAATCTCTTTGACAGTGGAACCAAGAAATGGCCGCTCTCCGGTCAGCATCGTATACAAAAGCACACCAAGTGAAAACTGGTCCGCGCGTCCATCCACTTCTCGCTGCTTTTCTTGAAGACGTTCCGGAGCGAGATAGGACGGGGTCCCAAGAATATGCCCGTGGTTTGTCAGGCGTGTGCTTTCAGACTGAGCAATTCCAAAATCGATGAGCACTGCCTGACCACCTTCTCGAACAAAAACATTGGATGGCTTAATATCTCGATGAATAATTCCGCCCTTGTGAGCAACGGCCAGTGCTTGGGACACATCACGGGTGATACGAACCGCCGTCACGTCCGCAAGCTGTTTCTTTCGTCTCATGAGTGAGGCCAATGATTCACCTTCAAGAAGCTCCATGACGTAGAAATAGATGCAACCAGGGCGGTAAACCTCTGCTCGACTCATATCTTCGGGCTCATGACCGTAATCAAAAATTGTAATAATTGCCGGATGTCTCAATCGGCCAACAATTTTGGTCTCGCGAAGAAAACGCTGAATGGTTTCTTCCCTAATATCTGGCTCTGACACCAGGTCTGGTTCCAGTGTCTTTATTGCAACGAATCGTTCGATGTGAGGATCCCATGCCTCATAAACGACGCCCATGCCCCCGTGCCCGAGTTCTCCAAGAACCAAATAACGCCCGAGCTTCAGTCTCTTCTCTGAATCCTCGGATCGCCCACGGAGACGCTCAGATATCATCGACGGAAGCTCTGAAAGCTCGATACCTAATCGACTGAGCCGCTCATTGGAGCTCTTCGTATTGTTAGCTGACCCGGTCACAAACACTGTTATGGTAGGCCTACCCTATTCGAGGGTCAATGTATGATTACAGCTTCAAGCGAATCGCCTGGTGAAAGTTGGAGAATCGGGCTGGAAGTCGACCGGGCTGTTCTCCGTCGATATCTAACAAAACGCTGGCCTCATCTCTAAAGGGGATTGCCTGAATTACTTGCCCCCGAGAAGAGCGCACGCTTGGCCAGTGGATTGCCCTTCCAGCATAAAGATCGGATGTCTTGAGTACCTCTTTCATACCGGCTCGAATCTGAGTCACCACATCAAATTCGCCATCGTCAATCTCCGCATCGGGAGCCATATGCATCCCACCACCAAAATATTGCCCATTGGCAATCGCAACTGTGACGAGAGGTTCGTCAATGAAAACATTATCATCTACACTCACACGAACATGTTGGCGCCGGTATGAAGCAAGCGCGCGCAAGGTATTAATATAAAAGGAGATGCGCCCACCGAGAGCCTTTGAGCCTTTATTGATTTTGTCAGCCACTACTCCAGAGAGACCGAAGCTCGCAATATTTAGAAATGCTTGCCCTTTTGGTTGTCCCTGATGACCGATAAATTCAACCCAACCAAGGTCACATGGTCGTGTATTCTCTCCTGCTAAATGTGCGACAGAGCCTGGGATAGCCCCGGGCAAATCAAATAACCTCGCAAAATCACCACCAGTACCCGACCGCACCGCACCAATAATAATATCTTCTTTGATGAGCCGAGGATTGCTGCCATCTTCCTCGCTTTCAAACAAGCCATTTACAACCTCGTTCATTGTGCCATCGCCACCAACGGACACAATCATTTCATAGCCATCTTTCACGGCTTGATTAGATAAGTGCGTCGCATCGCCTGGTGCTTTCGTAAATGCAAAATCCCATTTTGTCAGAACCTTATTGAGCGCTCGCTGTAACTCGGGCCAATATTTACCCGTCGCGCCACTTTGGCTCGTCGGATTAACTATTACGTAGGTAAAGTAACTCATCAAAAATCTTCCATGTCCGTCGCAAATATTTCATTGCATAAACGATCTTGTCTTTTGGTACGACCGAACGCAAGTGTGTAATACAGCGTTGACTGCCGACTTGGCAAACACCACCGCGAACACCAAAACCTACTCTGCAGGGATCAACCGAAATCCCAAGCCCGGATGCAAGCAGAGAGGTCTTGCTCACCTCTTGAGCCGTCTCAAGCTCTCCTGGGCAAACAAAAAAGCGGGGATCATGCCAGCTCTCCGTCGGATAAGAGCATGTGGCCAACAATCATACGAATACGCAAAAGGGTCTCTTTCCGGTGCGGACACATTGTAGACTCCGACAACCCTTGCAAGCCCATCCAATAACGGTGGATTCGCGGATGAAAATGGGAAATTCATCATTTCCACCCCAAATAAAGCCTGAGGCAAACTCAGAGTCCAGTATCACCTGTGCAGCTCGTCAAATATATGACTTCCAGGCTCAAATGTAGGGCCCTACTTCGCCGGAATGGCCATGCATCGGTTTGCAAATAGAAGCGTCTTTAGTAGAGCCATACATGTGATATTAATTGACGGACAAGGGCTGACTATTGAGCAAGTTGCTGACGTCGCCTACCAAGAAGCATTCGTTCAGCTCGATCCCTCAGCGAAAACCAAAGTAAATCGCGCCCGTGCCTTGGTTGACACCTATGCGACGAGTGGTGACGCGGTCTATGGTATCAATACCGGATTTGGATATCTCAAGAACGTACGAATAGAGAATGACCAACTTGATATCCTGCAACTGAACCTAATTCGGAGTCATGCGGTCGGCGTCGGTACACCCTTGAGTGAGGCGCAGACTCGGGCACTCATGGTTCTTCGTGCAAACGTTCTTGCAACAGGACGCTCAGGTGTGCACCTGGAGACATTGACTCTTCTTCTAGATTTACTCAATCACAAAATCCACCCCGTCATTCCCTGCAAAGGAAGTGTAGGAGCATCTGGAGACCTTGCACCTTTAGCGCATCTCGCTCTCACAATGATCGGTGAAGGCACTGTCGTTTATCAAGGCAAAGAGGTTCCCAGCATAGAAGCCCTTGAAGCTGAAAAACTCAGTCCAATAAAACCAGGCCCTAAAGAAGGTCTATGTTTAGTCAACGGAACACAAGCCATGAGCGCTCTTGCCTGCCTGGCCATTATTGATGCAGAAAATCTATGTTTAGAAGCAGACATAATCGGTGCGGCCAGCGTAGAGGGACGAAAAGGAACCGCAACCGCTTTTGACGCACTCATACACGATAGTCGACCACATGCAGGCCAACGAGAATCAGCTCGTCATCTCCGACAACTCTTAGCGTCGAGCCAGATTGCACAAAGCCATGAAGATTGTGACAGCGTTCAAGATCCTTACAGTCTGCGATGTATGCCTCAGGTTCACGGGGCCGTCCGTGATGTGATCCAAAACGTAAGACGGACGGTAGAAATTGAGATAAACTCCGCCACCGACAACCCCCTCGTTTTTGCCGAGGCGAATGAAGGAGACCGTCTCATCTCTGGTGGGAACTTCCACGGTCAACCGCTCGCATTTGCCATGGACTTTCTCGCCATCGCCGTCTCCGAGTTGGCCTCAATTTCAGAACGTCGAGTCGAACAACTCATCGATCCAGCTCTGAGTGGATTACCCGCGTTTTTGCTCGAGACGTCGGGACTCAATTCCGGATTCATGATGGCTCAAGTGACCGCAGCAAGTCTCGTCAACGAGAATAAAGTTTTATCTACGCCGGCTTCCGTCGACTCAATTCCAACTAGTGCAAACCAAGAAGATCATGTTTCGATGGGAATGACTTCCGCACGAAAAGCACTTGAGGTCATCGAAAACACGCGTTTCTGCTTAGCTATCGAGATGTTGTGCGCTTGTCAGGCGATCGATCTGATCAAACTGAAACCAGGTGTCGGGGTACAAGCAGCGTATGATACATTGCGAAGTAGAGTGAAGGAATTAAAAGAAGACCGAGTGCTTCACCAAGACATTGATGCTGCTACCGAACTGCTCGCCCGTGGAGAAATAAGGGGCGCGGTATCAAAGGCCCTAAAAAACAAGTGAGATTATTTCATGCATCAAGCCAATCATGCATTCAAAGTCGTTTATCATTCATTGAACAAACTCAATGACGACCACCAATCACACATTACGCATGGTGGACTTCTTGTCCCCAAGGCTCACGAAATCCCCGCAGTAAATACAGTCTGCCTTCTTCGCCTGGAACTCCCGAGCGGCGCTTATTTCGATTTCCCATCCCGAGTGGTTCACCATCTACCGAATCAGGGCTTCATCGCCGCATTCGAACCAGGCGCTTCAAACAGTCAACATGCTCTGGACGAACTCATACTGACAGAAGACTTCAAAGCAGCGTTACGAAACGAAAATGGTATCGAGCTCATGGAAACAGAGGTTGTCAGTTTCGACCCCGAGGAAGGCAGTCACGGCACGGCTGCCGTATTGAGTGACGACACCTTAGATGATGACACCGCCGACCACAGAATAACCTCGGCAATCTCAGAGGAAATGGCAACGGCCCAAACAAGCGCCAATATGCCAGCGCAGATAGCCAACCCGGTCCCGGGTGAAACACTGATTGTATACGTCGTCAACTTTGCTACGCTTCTAGACTTTCTTCCTCACGCCGAAGACTACTCAACGAATTCAATCATCACGCTCAATATATCCAATGAAACGGCCGAGACAGGAACGGCAGCGGAAGTTCGTATTAATCTTCCCGGCAAAAACGCATTTCAAATATTTGGTCGAATTCAAGCCGTTGAAACAAACAAGGTGACCATCAATGTGAATCCCGAGGACCCAAATTTTGTCGGGGCTATTCATTTTCCCCGCACGATGCGTGGTCAAAAACGTCTTGCGAGTGAACAAGAAGCACACCGTGCGCCCATCAAAATCACTCGCATGCAAACGGAAATCGCGAGTAACGACGAAGAAAAAATGCCACTACGCCGTAGACTCCAGCGAATGACTATGGATGACAAAATAAACCTTGCTCTGTCAGGCGATCGTGAAGCTCGAATGGCTCTAGCAACGGACGGCAATAAGGCCATTCATCATTACCTTTTGAAGAATGCGAAGATCTCTATGGATGAAATTGTAATGATGGCGAGACTGGCTACTCTCAATCCTGATGTCCTGAAGAAAATCGCCGAAAATCCGGCCTACACGCAAAATCCTCAAGTCGTTAAGAACCTTGTGTTCAATCCTAAGACGCCCGCGAAAAATGCGGTTCGCCTCATTGATCGCTTGCCACGCAACGTTCTTAATATGATTGCGAAGCGCCCCAGCATGAATCGTGCTCTCGTCGCCGCAGCCCAGAAAAAACTCGGCCGTAAGTAGGGCAGACCTGACTTCCGAGTCGCCTAACGAGCCTAATCTAACTCTACGGGAGGCACCGACTCAATGAATACCTCACCAAGTTGTTTGTCATCCACTGGAGTTGGACATTGCGTCATAAGGCATGTCCCGCGCTGAGTTTTTGGAAATGGAATGACATCACGAAGTGAGGTTGCACCGGAGAGCAGCATCGCAATACGGTCCATCCCTGCTGCGATACCCGCGTGCGGAGGTGCTCCGTACGAAAGTGCGTCGAGTAGGAAACCAAATTTCTCTCGCTTCTCTTCGTCAGAAATACCGAGCGCCTCGAAGACCTTACGTTGGACATCAGCGTCGTGAATACGCACTGAACCGCCAGCAATTTCATTACCATTAAGGACCAGGTCGTACGCTCGAGCTTTACAAGATGCAGGATCACTCACGAGACGATCAACATCCTCGTCTCGCGGACACGTAAACGGGTGATGAGCAGCTGCGTACGAGTCCGTCGCATCATCGTATTCAAAAACAGGGAATTCAGTGACCCATAGAATTTCCCAGCGAGAGTTATCAATCAGGTCGAACTTGCGTCCAAGTAACAGACGAAGGTGATTCAATACAGTGTGAACAAGCTTAGGCGCACCGAATTGGAACAAAATTAAGTCACCTTCCTGGCCCCCAACTGCGTCGTTAATCGCGCTTCGAAGGTCATCAGATATAACTTTGGCGAACGGCGACTGAGTCCAATTGCCCGCCTCACCTATCTTCGCACGTCCAAGGCCGCGGGCACCAACACTCTTGCCCTCTTTCTCGAGTTTATCCAAGTCGGAGCGGCTGAGTTTGTGTTCTTTTGGAACACGCATGGCCTTGATCATCCCTCCCGTTTCAAGAGTTTGGTTGAAAAAAGGCACCCCGCCTCCTTCGTGTTCGGCAATCAGATCTGTCAGAACAGTGTGTTCAAGGCCGAAACGTAAATCGGGCTTGTCGCTTCCGAAGCGACGCATCGCCTCATCGTATGTCATGACTGGAAACTTCTCTGGTAGATCAACGTCGATCACCGTCTTGAATACTCGGCGCATTACCGTTTCCATGACGAGATGTACGTCGTCCATATCCGCGAATGCCAACTCTAAATCGATCTGGGTAAATTCGGGTTGTCGATCTTGGCGCAGGTCTTCATCACGAAAACACTTCGTAATCTGAAAATAGCGATCAAAACCCGAAATCATAAACAGCTGCTTATAGAGCTGGGGGCTTTCGGCAAGCGCGTAAAAGGAACCCGGTGTTAATCTCGAGGGAACGATAAAGTTTCGAGCGCCGCCCGGGGTGTATTTGACCATGTACGGCGTCTCAAGCTCAAGAAAGCCGAGTTCGTGCAAGGTTTGCCTCGCCGTCTGACTAATCTGTGAGCGAATCAGAAAGTTGTTCTGAACCTTGGGACGACGCAAATCAAGGTATCGGTATCTTAGACGCTTTTCCTCAGAGGTATCAATTTCGTCATCCACAAGGAATGGCGGAGTCAGGCTCTGATTGAAGACCGTTATATAAGACGCAACCACTTCGATTTCACCCGTGGGCAGATTTGGATTCTTATTTTCACCGCGGGAGCGAACCTTACCAATCACCCCTACAACCCATTCTGACCGGAGTCGGTCGGCGATTTCGTGACATTTAGGGTCGATCGACTGGTCAAAAACAATCTGAGCGAGTCCTGTGCGATCACGCAAGTCGATAAAGACAGCACCACCAAGATCGCGGTATGAGTGAACCCAACCCATTAGAATTACTTCGTCGTCTATGTTCGTCGCGCGAAGATCGCCGCACATGTGGCTACGCTTAAGATCGCGAACTAATTCAGGTCCTTGCATCTGAGGGACAGGACCACGTTCTTCTACTTCTGTCGTTTCACTCATGACATCCTGCGCCTAACGCGACGGCTCTGATGGGTCAACGCAAGAAGAACACTCAGAAGGAGGGATTCTGAATATATAGCGGATCAGCACGACTGGCATCCAAGGTTTTGTGCTATGTTTCACCCGTGGGAAACATCTGGTCAGTTTATGACAGAGACGGTCGCTTGGTCTTAGGAATCAGCGATGAGCCCGGCATATTCAATTTCGCCAAACCTCCCGCCGATGAGGTAGACCCGGTCGAGTGCGAATTTGGAACTTTTCAGTGCTATGACGTTCGAGTGGAGTCGGAATTTCTTAATTTATTGGACTCTGTGCATGATTTAGAAATGTTTTTCGAGGCACTTCTTGACCAAGGGTATAATATCGTTCCAGGACAGCCCCGGCCCGGCCATTTTGCGCGTCTATAACTTAGGACGAAGCTATTCTTTGCTAACCTGCCTTTTCTTATACTCTGACGGTTTTATCCCTCGGCTGGCTACTTTCTTATTGGTTCCTCTTTTCTTGGAACCAGTACGTGGGTGAACAGACTTATCAGCTTTCTGAGGCTCTGCTCTTCGGTTGTATTTCGTCTCCTCTCCGCGAACCTTATAGCGTTTGTTCTTTTCACTCTTTTTCTTCGCAGCAGCAGGTTTCGGATGAGACAATCGTTGCTCTCCTGGCAAAGCACCTTTGCGACGGCGAGCAATACCAAGTTTGCGTCCCTCCGCTGCCATCACATACTCGGGCTGCTTAGGAACCGATCGAGACATTCCAACCATTCTGTACAGCGCTGTCAGCTCAGACGAGGTCAAATAACGATACTGACCGGGTCGAAGTTTGTCACAATCAACATGTGAAAAACTTGTGCGGACAACTCGTAAAGGCCGGTGCCCAATGGCCTCACACATTCGGCGAACCTGACGTTTTTTACCTTCGGTTAGAATGATCTCAATCCAGGACCGACGAGGCAACGTTTCAATCACGTCCACAAGTGCCGGTTTGGTTTTGCCATCTTCAAGCTGAATTCCCTCCCGAAGACGATCTAAAGCTGTGGAGGATGGGATCCCCCCCACCTTCACGTAATAAGACTTCGGAACCTTATATCGAGGGTGAAGCAGCCGGTTTGCTAATTCACCGTCTGTAGTCATGAGTAAGACGCCCTCGGTCGGATAATCGAGACGACCTACCGGAACCAAACGAAACGGCTCGTCCTTTATCAGATCTGCTACCGTTTCTCGGCCTTGTGGGTCTGACATCGTCGTCATAACGTCGGCGGGTTTATTGAGAACAATAGTTACCTTGTCCTGAAACTCAGCAATGAGCTTCCCTCGAACCATGACTTGGTCTGATTGCGGGTCCACAAGCAAGCCAGCTTCTTCAACGACTCGGCCATTCACTTGAACCTGACCCGCTTTAACAAGAGCATCTGCACCACGCCGGGAAGAAACGCCGGCTCTCGCCAAGAATTTATTGATCCTAATTTGTTCTTGCTTAGCCACAGCTAGCTCGTCGCCTGTTCTCGCGCAGGCTCTTCTTCTTGAGTATTCGAAGGTTCCTTCGCTGAACTTTCCTCCGATGAAGGCTTCGTTTTTTCACCTGACTTTCCATTTGCCTGACCTGACTCGCTTGATTTGGGGTCGAGCACAGAAGAAGAACTTCTGCGCGCCGAATCAGCTTGTTTAAGGGCTTCGTCAAGTTCATCCAGGTCTGGATCGTGGTCGCGATCAACGAGGAATTCAACTTTTCCAGCTAAGTCTTGTAGTGTGTTCGTTGGTTCAGGTTCATACAGCTCATCGACCTGTTGCTGATGAGCAGGGTCAAGCTCGTGATACTCTCTGAGACTAGGTAAGGCAGAAAGTGACCTAAGCCCAAATAGTTCCAAGAACGCTCTAGTCGTGCCGTAAAGCAAAGGACGGCCAACTTCATCCTTCTTACCTAGAATTCTAACCAAGTCTCGCTCCAGAAGCGCTTTGAGTGTGCTTCCTACATCTACACCACGAACGTTCTCAATCTCGGGTTTTGTACAAGGCTGCCGATACGCAATAATCGCCAATGTCTCGAGCGCCGCTTTGGTAAGACGTTGAGGTCTCATTGCCAAAAGTCGACGAATATACTGTGCGTTTTCTGTAGTTGTCCGCATTTGCAGACCACCAGCAATCTCATCGATTCGAATACCTTGGCCGATTTTTCGCTCAGCGTTGTCATAATTTGCTTTCAAAGATTCAATGGCAGCACGAATCTTTTCTTCTTTGGTATTCTTATCTTCACCTTGGATGACTTCGACAAGGCGCGCCACGGGCAAAGGTTCCGATGACACAAGCAACATCGATTCAATGATTGAGCACAGTCTTGATTCATTCAAAGCCATAAACTTTTCCTATTTTCCCTATACGAAAGATTCAGATTCAACGTTCAAAAGGTCATTGGGAGGGGTATTTCCGGTTAACACTAGAACGATATTTCCCGCAGCAGGTCCATCTTCTCCCTCTGAACTCTCTTCCGGTTCTTCGATCTCAATTTTTATAACCTTAGTTCTCGCCATCTCCAAAATAGCAATGAAGGTCAAAACGATCATCTGCCTCGTTTTGACTTCTTTGAGCAGGTCCCAAAAGGAGAAACGATTCCCGTGTTGTTTACCATAGGATATCGCATGCAAAACACGGTCTGAAACTGTGCCGGGGTCGGCCTCTACCTGGTGCTGGACTTCAGGCTCTAAGCGACTCAATATTTCAGCCATTGTGTCCACGAGTTTGAATATGTTCCCGCTACGCAAACCGGGGTCAAAATCCTCGTCGGCACTGAGTAGCTCGGGAGTCCGAGCAAATACATCACGGTTTAGCTGGTCGAAATCAGCCAAGTCATGCGCCGCATCTCGATATTTTTGATATTCCAAAAGACGCCTGACCAAATCGGCGCGAGGGTCGCCCTGCTCTTCCTCTGTCTCTTCAACTGGGATACCCTCCTCCGGTGGAAGGAGCATCTTAGATTTGATATGAGCGAGTTCCGCCGCCATCACCAAAAACTCGGCCGCAACATCAATCGGAAGTGAGCTCAAGTTTTCGATCATCTCGATATACTTTTCCGTGATGAAGGCTATCGGAATATCAAGAATTTCAATTTCGTGTTTCCGGATCAGAAACAGAAGCAAGTCGAGCGGTCCGGCGAAATCAGCCAGTTCAATTTGAAAAATTTCGTGAGTTGAAGCCTCTGCCAGTGTGTAGGCTTTCGGGATTTTCACCGGAGAACGGAGCTTGTCACCAAGGACTCGTTCGATCTCACTGGCTTCTTCCTCGGGTCCATTGTCTGCATCAGCAGCAGACTCGGCCGGCTTGGGAAGCTCTGAATTTTCGGTAGGTGAATTCACGAACTCGCCAGAGGAACCATATGCAGGGAACGAAGGCAAGTGGGCAGTGCGCCCCTAGCCAAAAAGGCTACGCATACTACTAAAAATGAATCCCATAAGCAGAATTGACGGCTTCGAAATTATGGTTCCCCCCAGCATAATCACAACCAGTAATGCCATCGGACCCGCTTTTTGAATCGAGTCAAGAATACCGTCGCCCCTTGGCCCCATCACCCAGGCAAATACTTTCGCGCCATCCAGAGGCGGAACGGGAATGAGATTGAAGAAGAACAAGACAACATTCAATTGCACCATTTCTAATAAAAGCATTGAAAACGGGGAGTTATTACTAAGAGGTAACGCGAACAATAATGCTCCGGAAATAAAGGCCATGATAAAATTCGACAACGGGCCCGCAAAGGCAATAATCGCCTCCCCGGCGCGAAGAGTGTACTTTCGAGTGAGCCGACCTGGAATATAAGGAACAGGCTTCCCCCAGCCAAAGACGCCCCCACCGACGAGGCTGAAAAAGATGGGCAAGGCTATGGTGCCCATAGGATCCGCGTGAGCCAAAGGATTGAGAGTAAGACGACCTTCTCTTGCCGCGTGGTCGTCTCCCAATTTATAGGCTGCTAAAGCATGGGCAAATTCATGGACCGCTACTGACAGCAGCAATGTGATCACAGTCAGGGCAATCCGCAGTATTGTATTCGATTCCATCAGTATCCCTATGAGCGCGTTGAAGCAGTGGTGTGCTCCCTCATCCTCATTCGGCGCTTTTCCTCGCCAATTGTCAACCGACCAATAGAGCTTGCCCCAACGAACGGATGCCACCGTCTCGTTCCTATGGTATTCCGCAGCGTATGGCGGAAAATCGGCTGACCTCACCTGCTAAACCATTGAACTTGGCGTATTCATTCCTACACAAGCATATTGACGAGGGTCGATCCGATAAAACAGCCCTTTACGTCGACTACCCTGATGGCTCAACGGTCGCGATGACCTATGGGGAACTGTCGCAGTATTCAGCGCAGGTCGGTCATGAATTAGCATCTCGAGGTATCGGGCTTGAGGACAGAGTCTTCATTATTCTAGATGATAACGAAGATTGGGCGGCGAGCTTCTTCGGAGCATTAGGCGTTGGCGCAACATGCATGTTCCTTAATACGAAAGTAACATCCGAAGAAATTGGTTTTTACCTTGAGGATAGCCGCGCAAAAGCGGTGATCACCAATGCATCGGTTGCTGAGCGGATGCCGTCCAACTCTGCTCGCCTAAAAACAACGGTTATCATCGACAACGAAGAGACCAAATCCGCCATACGGCAACACTCGGGCGAACCTACTCTAGAAGCGACAACAGAAGAAGACTTTGCCATCTGGCTCTATTCCAGCGGCTCAACCGGCGCGCCCAAGGCGGCAGTTCATCGTGCTCGAGACTTCATCTACAACACTGAACGTTATGCCAAAGAGGTTCTGGAGATGAGAGAATCGGACGTTACACTCTCGGTGCCCAAGTTATTTTTTGGATACGCCACCGGAAGCAACCTCATGTTTCCTTTCTACTTTGGCGGCTCGGCCATCCTGTTTCCTGATCGTCCTACCCCGCCTCGGCTCTTTGACTTGATTGAAAAATATAAAGCAACAGTTTTGATCAATGTCCCCACAATGATTGCACAAATGGCTAATCTTTATGAGCAAGACGACTTCAACGTTTCATCTTTGCGCTGCGTAACCTCAGCCGGTGAAGCACTTCCACCAGAACTTTATGAACGATGGATGAAAGGACCCGGCGTCGAAATTCTAGACGGTATCGGCAGCGCTGAGATGTTCCACGTTTTTATTAGTGCTCGTTTTGGCGAAGTCAAAAAAGGGAGCCTTGGTACTATAGTTCCAGGATACGAAGCGAAAATCATCCGCGATGACGGCCGAGAATGCGAACCCGGCGAAGTCGGAACCTTGTGGATTGGAGGCGGAAGTTCTGCGGCCTTCTACTGGCAAAGAGCAGAAAAATCTCGTGACGTGCTCCAAGGCTACTGGGTAATCACTGGAGACCAGTTTGAGAAGGATCAAGACGGACATTACTACTACCGAGGCCGTGCCGATGACCTCATGAAGATTGGTGGACGATGGCTCGCACCTCAAGAAATTGAGGATGCGCTCACTCGTCATGATGCCGTAGCAGAGGCAGGTGCCTCAAGCTACAAACACGAAGGCCTCCTCAAGCCGATGGCTTTCGTCATTCTACGCGAAGGACATGAAGCCAGCGAAGCCCTCGCCAAAACACTTTCAGACCATGTCGCAACGATAACTAAGCCATATAAAGCGCCGCGTTTCATCGAATTCATCACTGAATTACCACGCGGTGACCGAGACAAACTGAACCGGAAAGCGCTCAAGAGCAATGCCGCTGTCGCCGCGCAAGCGCGCGGCTTGATTGCGGAGTAATGATGAAACTCGCTGAACTCAATTTTCCTCAAACGAAAGCTTTTCTTGAGAAAGGCGCAATCGCCCTTTGGCCGACAGGCGCTACTGAAGCACATGGGCCACACTTGCCACTGAATACAGATGTGATCATTGCGGAGGAGACCTGCCTTAGAAGTGTAGAAAAGCTGAAGTCAGAAACCGGTTATAACGTGCTAATTTTACCGCCTCTTACCTTTACGGTGACCGATTTTGCGGGTCCATTCTCCGGTACGCTTTCGATACCGAGAGCATCGACAGTCAATTATGTAAGAGACGTCTTGCTCGCCACCGCCGGACAAGGCTTCAAAGCCGTTTGTATGGTCAACGCACACCTTGAACCAGCCCACCGCTTCGCTTTACGCGATGCGGTAAAACAGGCAGAAGCTGAGGCCGCCTGTCCACTTGGCCTGGCAGATCCCGCAGACGCACGCTTCGCCCAAACGCTAACAGCTGAATTCGCCTCAGGAAGCTGCCACGCAGGACAGTACGAAACCTCACTGGTTATGGCAGCTCGACCCGACCTGGTAGCGGAAGATGTGCGCCGAAAGCTCGCCGATAACCCCGTCGAACTCATTACGGAAATCAAAGCTGGGGCAACCAATTTTCTCGAAGCCGGGGCCGTCGACGCCTACTGCGGCTTCCCGAAAGAAGCGACCGTCGAAGAAGGAAATACAAGCTACGAGCGTCTTGCGGAAATCGTCACACAAGTCATCAAAGAACTACTTGACCAAAAACCAGTAAAATAATGGAGTCCAGGCATGAGCATTGAAGAAGCCGTCAAACAACAACTGAGCGAAACCGTGAAAGGTACAGACTTTGAAAAGTTAGGCGAAAAATACCAAGGTAAAGTGAGAGACGTTTACCAAACAGAAGATCAACTCATCATTGTCACGACCGATCGCGTAAGCGCATTCGATCACGTGCTTGGGACAATTCCTTTCAAAGGACAAATTCTCAACGCAATCGCCGCACATGGCTTCGAACAAACAAGAGATATTGCCCAAAACCACGTCGTATCAATTCCAGACCCCAACGTTCTCATCGCGAAGAAGGCCAAACCTTATGCGGTCGAATTTATTATCCGCGGGTATATTACGGGCTCACTTTGGCGTGATTACCAATCCGGGAAAGCAGACGCTTATGGTATCGATTTCGGTGCCGAACTCAAGAAAGACCAAGCCTTCGCCTCGCCCATTATGACGCCATCGACAAAAGCGGAGCTCGGCATGCACGATGAACCGATCTCCAAAGCAGCCATCGTCGAACGCGGCTTGATGACTCAAGAACAACTGGACGAAGCAGAAGATATTGCTTTGAAGCTGTACGCACGCGGCGTTGAGCTCGCTGCGAAACAAGGTCTAATTCTCGTCGATACGAAGTATGAGATGGGGCTCGATGCCGATGGAAAATTGACCGTCATCGACGAAATTCACACACCCGACTCATCTCGGTTCTGGATCGCTGACCAGTACGAGAGCCGATTTGCCGCCGGAGAATCTCAGGCCATGCTCGACAAAGAAAACTTGCGGCAGTGGCTCATCGAGACTCACGGCTTCTCTGGCGACGGCACTCCACCCGCCTTGGATGACGCAATTCGAACAGAACTTGCTTGTAAATACGCGGACTTATACCAGCGCTTGACCGGCACGGAATTTAGCCCTACCCTGGGAGACCCATCGGAGCGAATGCGCGCCAACCTCGCTAAAGCAAATCTTCTCTAGTTTCGATTGACACTGAACACGCTTTCAGTGTAATTTTGCATCATGGCGGTTCGAAGTGTTGCCAGCTTCCCCTTTAAGTACGAGCCACCGTTCCCTTGGCGCGGTCCGCGCCCAATTGTCGAGGCGACTCGTTTCGACCGCATGACCACGGTCACGATTGGGCGCAGGACTATCGCCGTAGACGCCGGAAACTGGCTCGTTCAGTCGGATGATGGCGAGCTCACTACCCTCAGTGATTCTGTGTTTCGTCGCTGGTATCAGCCCGTCAGTAATGAAGGGAAAAGAGCACTAAATCCCAATGACCCATTCCCGAAAGGTCCGCGGCGCAAACGACGAAAGCGACCCAAACACGATCGGCCATCCAGCGCCCAACGGACTTTGAAGCTTTAGAATCGAAGTCTAGATATGATACAGCGCGGTCATTATGTGCGGACGATACGTCATTCATAGCGCACCCGAGCAAGTACGAAATGTATTCGGGATATCCGAGACGCCTCAAGTAAGTGCCAACTACAATGTGTCAGTGGGTCAAAGTTCCGCCATCGTGCGGAGGAGTCCAACTGGCGCAAGGGAAATCGCGTTCATGCGCTGGGGACTTATTCCCCATTGGTCCAAAGACTCTCGAATTGCGTTTCAATGCTTCAACGCCCGAAGCGAAACAGTCGACCAAAAACCTGCCTTCCGTGATGCTTTTGAAAATAGTCGATGCCTCGTGATCACCAATGGCTTCTACGAATGGGAAAAAACGAGTAAAAACGAAAAGACGCCCTACTTCTTTCATTTCAAAGACCAAAGATTATTCGCGTATGCTGGCCTATGGTCGAAAAACGTACAACTCGGCGCACCAATTGAAACCTTTAGTGTGGTCACCACCGAAGCCAACGAGCTACTCACTCGCTTCCATCCCCGGATGCCAGTCATCTTGCGCGAAGAAGATTTTGGTCTTTGGCTAGACCCAAAGATCAAAAACCGAGAAGTTCTAGAGCATCTGTTCAAGCCCTATATGGCTGACGAGATGGCCATCCATCAAGTCCACCCGCGAGTGAACTCCGTTAAGAACCATGGCCCCGACCTGATGCAGGCTTATGAGCCTCCACCACCGGTGCAAGGCAGTTTGTTTTAGCCCGGAAACGTGGTCTCATTAGTCAGCAGAAGCCAAAGCGCGGTCGATGATTTCGTCGACGTTCGACAAGTGGCGTCGAATATCGAAACATTGGTCCAGCTCTTCTTCGGTGACATGCTGCATAAGTTCTTCGTCTGCAGCTAAGGCTTCTTTGAAGGAGATGCCTTCTTTCCAAACACGCATCGCGTTTCGCTGAACGATGACATAGGCCGCCTGTCGTTCCATACCGCGTTCCGCGAGTACAAGGAGTAATGGCTGAGAGAACACCAAGCCTTTCATCTTGTCGATGTTCTTCTGCATATTCTCAGGGTACACGTTGAGGCCTTCGACCAACTTGCGAACCCGGCGAAGCATGAAGACCGCCGTAATCGTTGAGTCGGGACCAATCACACGTTCGACAGAGGAATGCGAAATATCGCGTTCGTGCCAAAGCGCAACGTTTTCCATAGACGCGTCGGCCCAAGAACGCATCAAGCGCGCTAAGCCCGTGAGGTTTTCGCTCAAGATTGGATTCCGTTTGTGCGGCATCGCGCTTGAACCTTTTTGTCCCTTACGAAACGGCTCTTCAGCTTCGTAGACTTCCGTTCGTTGTAGATGTCGAATCTCGACCGCGAAACGCTCAATCGCCGCACCCAAAAGTGCCAGGCTCGAGAAGAGTTGTGCGTGCCGGTCCCGAGGAACGACTTGAGTAGCTACTGGCTCAACCTTTAGACCCATATCTTCTAAGGCTGCTGCCTCAATTTTGGGTGCCAAGTGTGCCGAGGTGCCGACTGCACCGGACAGCTTCCCGTATCGAATTTCTTCGAGGGCGGTGGCAATTCGTTTCTTGCTACGACCGAGCTCGGCATACCAAGAAGCCATGAACAGACCGAAGGTAATGGGTTCAGCGTGAATTCCATGAGTTCGACCCATCATCGGTGTATGCCGATGTTCTTCGACGCGAACCTTCGCGGACTCCATCAAAATATCGACTTCTTTGAGGATAAGTTCTGTGGCTTCAACCAAGAGTAACGCGAAGGAAGTATCCAAAACGTCCGACGACGTCAGACCGTAATGAATGTGCCGGGACGCGGGACCCGCCACTTCTTCGAACGCGGTCAAAAAAGCGATCACATCGTGGTGCGTGACTTTTTCGATTTCCAAAGCGCGATCGGCTAAATTTTGGAAGTCACAGCCTTCGGCTGCCTTTTCCAAAATCGCTAAATCATCTTTAGGGATAAGACCTTCGGCCGCAGTTGCGCGCGCGCAAGCCATTTCTACCTTAAGCCAGGTACGCATACGGTGCGCATCTTGCCAGAGCGCACCAATGTCTTCGGGGGTATATCTTGGAATCATTTTGTTTACTTCGGATTAGCACAGCAGCGGAAGCCAAGCATCTCGCTACTATATTTCTTCTTTTTCTTCTTTCGAGCTGCGCAGCGACTATCGTATCCCGGCCGGTCAGCAGCTCCGCCCTTGACGACCATGCCACTGCCCCAAGCAGTAGAGGTCCATTCGGCCACATTTCCGGCCATATCAAGTGCACCGTATCCTGAGCGACAGGCTTTGAAGCTTCCGCTCTTTTGGACTGTCCTGTCGTTGCCTTCCTCATCTTCGGTAGCGCACGAGTCAGAACTCCAGGCGTTACCGTAAGGGTAGCGAATATTCCTTGGACCAGTACATGCTTTTTCCCATTCTTCTTCGGAGCACAATCGTTTCCCTCTTCGTTTGCAGCTTCGCTCCGCTCGAGAGTATGAAACACGTGTTGTCGGTGTTCGTTTCTTGCCGTTTGGATATTCGTAGTAGTCCATGCAAAACGCGGCGACTTCGACCTGCTTGACCCCAAGGTCACCAAAATTTCGCTCCGGGTCATTGGCAGCTGAACCCTGCCGGAATCTGCCTGCTTTCACCAAAATCATTCCCCTAGGGCACTCTGGATCTTTATTTGCCGCCGCAATCGCAGCAGCTTTCTTGGCTTCTTCACGTCTCGCTCGTTCTGCGGCTCTTCGTTCTTCAGCTCTCTGACGTGCTTCTTCGTTTGCACGGCGACGTTCTTCGGCTCGCTCTTTGGCTCGCTCTGCCCGTTCTCGCTGTTTCTCTGCCCGTTCTTCTCGCAATGCCGCTCGGCGGTCTTCTTGACGCCGTCTTTCTTCAGCTAAGCGTTCGGCAGCTTTTCGTTCACGCTCACGATTAGACTCAGCACGTCGTCGTGCTTCGTCTTGCCTTGCTCTTTTTTCAGCTTCAATTTTTTCTCGCTCTCGTGCCGCAATTTCTGCACGTGCCGCTTCGTCAGCCTCACGTTGCTTTTCTTCTTTAAGTTTCCGAGCGGCTTCCGCCGCTGCTTCATTTCGCGCCCGGGCTTCTGCCATAGCAGCAGCCTTCGCTTCTTCTTCCGCTTTTCGCTTACGGTCCGCTTCCGCAACCGCGGCCTTTTGAGCTTCAAGCTCTGCTGCTGCCGCTTTTTCAGCGGCCTCTTGAGCCTCACGTGCTTTTATGTCTTCATCCTCAATGGTTTTTCGCGCCACCGTTTCTTTTTTAGAGATCTGCTCAATCGTATTCGTCAAAGCATCTATCTGTTTTTGATTCTGTTGCCATTGCAAAAAGAATATCAGCGCAAACAAGACCAAGAAACCGCCAGCGATCACTATCAACGCGTTATTCTTTTGCGGTTGCTGAGGCGGTGGTGGCGCAAACGAAGGCGCAGGAATCGAACCACTCGAGTTTGTATTTTCAAACCCCATTGTCGGATTACGAATAGCGCTCATTCGGGGGCGCGTCGCTGGTCTTGCCTTCGGCTTACGTACCGGAGACGACATTCGCGGCCCTCCTTGAGGCTGAGGAGGAGGAGGCACTACCGAAGGACGAGTTCTAGGTTTGGTCGTTGGCTGATCAGACATGACTTCGTCATGCTTCTCTAATAATTCAGGAGGCATTTTCTCGGCCTCGGTGGGGCCCTCTACCGGACGTAACTGCGGTCGGCTCGCCAACGGGTCGTTCGGTTTTTCGTCGCCAGTACTATCTTCACTGCCGGTTTCAATCACGTCATTGGGAATACCGCTCGACCATGCTTCAGTCGCTTCATCTTCGTCGTCTTCTCCGTATTCGCTAGGTTCAACTAATGCATCGCTAGTTTTGGACGTCTCGGGAGCTTCTTCTTCGTCATCGATAATCTTTGGCGCGTCTTCTACTTGCCTTTCTTCAATATCAGAAAGGGATAAGACGTTGGTGGCCTTAGGGTCCGCAATCAGCTCGATTTCAGATTCATTGAGTTCTTCTGGTTCTTCAACACTATCTGCAGCTTCGTTCGTTGATAAATCTGAAGAATCTTCACCTTCTGCTAACGGGGGAATTTCTAAGCTACTCGCGACAACCTCTGCGCTAACACTTCCCGTTGAGGAGTCTTCGATCATCGCATCGTCAATAGATTCAAAACGACCTGTACCGGGCTCAGGCTCACCCTTCTTCGCAATGGGAGTATTGGATGCAACCACTGCCGAGCTTCCCGGGGGCGGAGGTGGTTTAGGCTTTGCTATGGTGCTCACACTCGCTGGCACGCTAGAAGCGCTTCCGCTTTCCATCACCTCACGGAATGCGTTGTACATAGCCCCGGCTGATTTGTAGCGGTCTTTTGGCGTACGAGCGACACAACGCTTAATGACTCTAGCTATGTTTGCGTCAACACTCTTGGAATTCAGACCGTCGGACTTACCATCCTCATAAACCTGGCCCGTCAACATTTCCCAAACAATGACACCTAAACTATAGATATCGACGCGTTTATTTAGATCTCGCACTTCAAGACGTACTTCAGGTGCGTAGTAATTAAAATTGACCTTTCGAGCTTTTTGAATCGCTAAGAACGGTTTACGTGGTAGCGCTTTCAAAATTCCAAAGTCAGTAATCTTCAGTAATTCGGGAAGAACAATGACATTATCTGGTTTTAGATTACCGTGAAATGTGAAGCGGTGAGCGTAATCAAGCGCCTGGCATAGTTGGTTAAGAAGAGGTTCTACCTCTTCCACAGTAAAAAGTTGCTCTTTTGAGCGCCTCAAATCGATGATTTTCCGCAGCGGTAAACCATCGAGGAATTGCATACTCGCAAAAACGCGGTCACCATCGTGCCCTTCATCAAAAATCCGAACGATATTTTGGTGGCTGAGTTTCCGAGCAGTTTTTACTTCTTTACTGAAGAGCTTCTTTTCATCCGAGGTTTGTACGAGTTTCGCATTGATCACTTTGACCGCAACTTCGACGTCAATTTCTTGGTCATGCGTTCGGTAAACAACACCCGCGCCTCCTGAACCGAGAATATCTTTAACTTCATAACGACCACCGATAACGTCGCCCACTTTATGAACAACACCTGAGAGTCGACTGCGCGTTTTTTGCCTTTCTCTCAATTCGTCGAGAGAGGGTATGCTAGTGCTTGCACCACCGGCTAGCTGCGCGCCGCACTTCCAGCATTTATCCGCACCATCCTTGACTTGAATACCACATCGATAACAGAGCACTGATGTTCCTCCGCCTAGTCTTTCCAACCTATCATTGCAAACTCAATGATTCCCACGAACTAGACGCGATACTGACTAACCTTCATTGAGATGGAAATCCATACGTCTTTCGACAGTTTACTTCCCAGTATGACCAAAACCACCCTCACCTCTCTCAGTTTGTGCCAAAGAGGTGACGAGTTCGACCGTCGCTTGCTCGACTTTTGAAATCACAAGCTGCGCAATTCGATCCTCAACCTCAACCACATAAGGGTTTTTTCCATGATTGATGAGCAAGACCTTTACCTCACCTCGATAATCCGAGTCGATAGTGCCTGGCGCGTTCAAGACAGTCACCCCGTGCTTAAAAGCCAAGCCCGACCGAGGACGTACTTGAGCTTCGTAGCCAGGAGGGATCTCAATGCTAAGTCCCGTTCCCACCGCAGCCCATGCGCCAGCATCGAGCGTCAATGATTCTGCCGCATGAAGATCCATCCCAGCAGCTTCCTCACTTTGATAGCGAGGAAGCGGCAACAAAGGCCTACCTGGAAGAGGTTTGATCTTTATGGAAAGACTCAATCTGAGGCTTCCTCACCGAGCGCAGCTTTCCGTGAAAGCCTGATCTTACCGTTACGGTCAATGCTCAGACATTTTACAAGAACCTCATCACCTTCTCGGACAACGTCTTCCACATTTTCTACCCGCTTATCAGCAAGCTCTGAGATATGAACGAGGCCGTCCGTACCTGGGAAGATTTCTACGAACGCACCAAAATCCATAATTTTGCGTACGTTACCAAGATAAATCTTATCGACTTCTGGTTCTCTCGTAATATCTTTCACCATTCGAATCGCTCGATCAGCGAGCTCTGGCTCATTGGAGGCAATGTTGACCGTACCATCGTCTTCGACATTGATAGCAACACCGGTCTTCGCAACGATGTCTTTGATTACTTTGCCACCTGGTCCGATGATATCCTTGATACGCTCGGGCTTAATTTTGAGGACCGTAATGCGAGGTGCCCAGCGAGAAAGGTCATCTCTCGGTTGTTCAATGACTTTGCCCATCTCTTTCAAGATATGCAGGCGACCTTCTTTCGCTTGTTCAAGAGCACGCTCTAAGATTTCACGGCTGACGCCTTCCATCTTAATGTCCATTTGAACAGCCGTGATACCATTTTCAGTTCCGCATACCTTGAAATCCATGTCACCAAGGTGATCTTCATCGCCAAGGATATCGGACAATATCGCAATGTCTTTCCCTTGTTCGATCAACCCCATCGCAATGCCCGCGGTCGGTGCCTTCAAAGGAACACCAGCGTCGAGCATTGAAAGTGTCGCACCGCATACTGATGCCATGGACGAAGAGCCATTGGACTCAGTGATTTCTGAAACGATACGAATGGTGTACGGAAATTCCTCGGCTGAAGGGATTAAGGTACTCACGGCACGTTCTGCCAAAGCACCGTGTCCGATTTCTCTTCGGCCAGGCGATCTCAGGAACTTCACTTCACCTACTGAATAAGGAGGGAAGTTATAGTGAAGGAGAAAACGTTTAAAGGAACTACCTTGAAGGTCTTCCAGTTTTTGCTCATCCTGCTTCGTACCCAAAGTACAGGTAATAATGCCTTGAGTCTCTCCGCGCTGAAACAGCCCAGAACCATGTACACGTGGCAAGAAACCAACATGACAGGAGATGTCACGAATTTCATCATGTTTACGGCCATCGATACGTGTCTTTTCATCCACGATCATTTTTCGAACCATGTTGTATTTCAAATCACCGAAAGCTTCTTTCGCGAGACCTTGTTTGGCCGTCCAATCATCTTCAGACAATTCTTCCGCGACCTTCTCCATGGTGGCTGATTTCACAGCATCGATTTGCGCATATCGTGCGAGTTTCTCGGGGATAGTCACTGCCGCTCGAAGGTCATCGCTTGCAATCTTCGCTACCAGTGCTTCGAGATCCTCATCTTTTGGCTTTTCGGGAGCGACTCTTTTCTCAAGGCCCAACTCCGCTTGGACTTCTTCCTGAATATCCAAGAGTGGCTGGCAACTTTCGTGGGCAAAGAGAAGCGCATCCACAATAATATTTTCTGCCAGTTGATGAGCACCACCCTCAACCATAGTAATGGCTTTACGGCTGCAAGAGACGAACAAATCTAAATCAGATTTTTCAGCCTCTTCAAAAGTTGGATTCGCAATCAATTGACCATCAACCCGACCCACACGGACTGCAGCGATAGGTCCAGCGAAAGGAATATTAGACATCATCAATGCCATAGAAGTACCATTCAAGGCACAAACATCTGACGGATGATCTGGGTCATAACTTAAAACGGTTGCGATCACTTGCGTTTCACATCGCCACATTTCCGGGAACAAGGGGCGAATCGATCGATCGAGTATTCGTGATGTGAGTGTTTCGTGGTCACGTGGTCGCGCCTCTCGCTTAAAGAAGCCACCAGGGATTTTACCTGCGGCATACGTTTTCTCGATATAGTCACAGGTTAGAGGCAGAAAGTTCACGCCTTCCCGTGCGCTCTTGCCTGCGCATACTGTTACCAAGACAACGGAGTCGCCAAAGGCGACGAGCACAGAGCCATCAGCTTGTTTCGCAACGTGTCCCATGTCGAAGAAGAATGTTTTTCCTCCGACCTCTATTTTCTTTTGTGTGTGTTTCATTTTTCTATCTCTCTTTCTTCCTATCTATAGTTCTGAACAAAATTGTCTGTGACACATACGAATACGCATGCGCGTCTATCACGCTCAGTTACGAATGGTTTTGAAACTGGTAGATTGAAGCGTCACGACACCATTTAGGACGAACATTCGTCGGTGGATCGAGCAATGAGCTAAACGACAAAATCAGTTTCGGTTCGGATGGCTCGTCAGAAGACCAAAATAATCAAACCGCTCAGCCCATTGCGCGACCAACCGACAAAATTCAGTGGCTCGCTTGATGCCGTCATCATTGACCATTAGCCTCCTCAGGTCCAGTCCGAGTTAACCAAAACCATTCACTCCGCCCTGGTGCAAAGCACCTATACAAGCAGATATACTGAGTGGTTTTAGCTACTTACGGAGGCCTAAGGCGCCGATCAATTTTTTGTATCGGTCGGTGTCCTCTCCCGCGAGGTACTTAAGTAGTCGACGGCGTCGACCTACCATTTTGAGTAGGCCACGACGGCTGTGGTGATCTTTATGGTTTGACCCAAAATGAGATTGTAGTCCGTTAATACGTGCTGTGAGGAGCGCAATTTGTACTTCTGGGCTCCCAGTATCATTAGGTTTAGTTCCGTATTTTTCGATAATTTCCGCTTTTTCGGCTTGTCGTAATGCCATGTCTTGAATTTCCTTCGGTTCTATTATTACTTTCTATTCTCGTTAGAATGGTGGGACCCTAGTGTCCTGACTCGAGCCTGTCAATGAACTTGATCACCAGAATTGAATACACATGCATACCTCAACAGCCCTAACCCGGGTTTCCACCTACTCACCGCTGTCACTACGTGGGCCATCGCGCATAACCGGCCTTGCGAATTCATTAGGCGAACCAGTTCGCCGACCCCAACGCTGTTCATTGAGTCCTCTACAATGTGATCTGGTATCAATGCTCGCCCAAATGAGACCTCACTTTCTCCTTTAGAAGTAATCGCAACTTCCTTCACGTGTTGTACCGCCGATTCTAAGGGTCTCAGATCCTCGGATGAAACCTCTTCCAGTGAAACGGCGTTTTCCACGGAGAACGAACCAACACTCGTTCGATGTAAACTCACGAGGTGCGCAGGAACGCCAAGAGCATCCCCGATTTGGACGGCGAGACTCCGGATATAAGTACCTTTGGATACCACTGTGTCTATATGGATGGTCGGCCAGTTATCCTGCGATAGTCGAAGCTCTTTGATATGAACCACTCGAGTCGGTAACTCGACCTCTTCACCTTTCCTGGCCTTCTTATAAAGTCGCTGCCCCTCGACTTTTACCGCTGAGTAGGCTGGAACCTTTTGACGGATTTCGCCCGTCAACGAACTCAGAACCTCTGGCAACTTTTCCCGCAATTCCGGAGCAACTTCTTTACTTTCGACGATCTCTCCTTCGGAGTCATAGGTCGTCGTAGCTTGCCCGAGAAATACAGCCCCGCGATAACTCTTTTCACTACTCTCCACGAACTGAGACAGGCGCGTAGCGTGTCCCACAGTGAGCACCATTAATCCTGTGGCGAGTGGGTCCAACGTTCCTGTATGACCAATGCGGCGCTCACCTATTTTTCGGCGAACTCGCTGCACTACATCGTGGCTACTCATACCCTTGGGTTTATTTATGAGTATTATCCCAGAGAACTTGGGCGGGAGGCGTTTTCTACCCATCGTAAGGCTCGGTGTCCACCTCATCTTCCATTGAGACATCAGTGTCAGTTTCGCGGCTCACTTCATTTAGAATCCGTTGAATTTTAGCGCCTTCTACAATACTACCATCAAGTTCAAACCGAACCTGCGGAGTATAACGCATCGTGAGCTCTCGCCCGACCTGTCGCTGTATTTCTTTTGAAGCAGAACTGAGCCCCTGAATCACTTGTTCTTGGACTTCAACATCATCGGAAAACACAGATACGTAAGCAATCGCATGTTGAAGGTCAGGCGTCACTCTTACTTCCGTGACAGTTGTTAGAGCCAAAGACAAACGTGGCTCTTTAATGCTTCCTTGAGTCAAAATACCGCTGATGATCTTCCTGATCACTTCACCCACTTTAGCTGGGCGCGAGGACGGACCTTGATGTTGGTTGTTTTTCGACCTTCTTCGACTCATGGATATGTTCCTTCTTACAAATGGATTATTTCAAAACTCGATTCTAAAACTTCAGCTGTTCCCAAATTGTCTTCATGAATATGGTCTAAAATCTTGTCTAGTATCGAGTTAACCAAACCGTGCTCGTTAGAAACTACAGAGATTCCAATCGTAGCCACATTATGACGGTCATTCTCCGCGACCTCGGCAACAGATACTTTGAACCGATTTCTCACTCGCTCGCAGCAACGGCGAACGACACCGCGTTTTTCTTTGAGTGATTGCGCCATCGGTATCGAAAGGCGAACTTTCATGCAGCCGACGATCACAGCGACCTATAGACGAACTTCCTCGCCGCTCCCCACTGGCTCGTCCAGTACGGCAGCGACTTCTTCCATCTCAAAGGATTCAATAATATCACCTTCTTTGAGGTCGTTAAATTTCTCAACGCCCATACCGCACTCGAAGCCCTCTTTGACTTCTTTAACGTCATCTTTGAAGCGTTTCAAACTCGACAACCGTCCCGAGTAAATCTCTTTACTGTCTCGTAAGACGCGAATCTGTGATGAACGCGAGACGATACCATCGACAATCGCACAACCAGCCACTGTGCCAACTTTTGGCACGCTGAAAGTCTGACGAATCTCGGCACGACCGAGATATTTCTCGCGTGTAACCGGCGACAACATACCCTGCATCGCTAGTTTCACTTCATCGACACATTCATAAATAACGCTATAGGTCTTTATTTCGATCCCACCCAGCGCTCTTGCCGCTTTGATGGCCTTGGTATCTGGTCGGACGCCGAAACCAACCACGAGGGCCTCGGACGCCGATGCAAACTCAATATCGGACTCGACGATGGCACCCACACCGCCTGAAATAACTCGAACACCGACTTTTTTAGTGGTCAACGACTCCAAACTGTTACGCAAAGCTTCCACTGAACCTTGAACGTCTGCTTTTATAATGATCTTGAGTTCTTTCTGTTCTCCTGCGTTAAGTTTTGAGAACAAGTCTTCCAAGGACACTTTACTCTGTCTTGTGTATTCAGACTCTCGCCGCACTTCTTCACGGTGAGCCGCGATTTTACGAGCGGCATCTAAGCTCTTGGCAACTCGGAACTCATCTCCCGGAGCAGGAACGGCGTTTAGACCTAGGATCTGGACTGGAACCGAAGGACCGGCTAATTTGACACGCTCGCCTTTGTCATTAAGAAGCGCGCGAACCTTACCGATAGCCTCACCAGCAATCACTGCGTCACCAACTTTGAGTGTACCCTCCTGAACAAGGACAGTCGCGACTGAACCGCGGCCTTTGTGTACCTCACCTTCAACTACATGTCCTGTCGCAGAGAGCGTCGGGTTCGCTTTCAATTCCATAATTTCGGATTGCAGCGCTATCTGCTCGAGAAGTTCATCTAGACCTTCACCCGTTTTCGCAGAAATTTTCCGGCTGAGAATATCGCCACCCCATTCTTCCACGAGGAGCCCGTGTGAGGATAGTTGCTGTAATACACGATCAGGATTCGCTTCTGGTTTGTCCATTTTATTGATCGCAACAATAATTGGAACCTCTGCGCCCTTTGCGTGTTCAATCGCCTCAAGTGTTTGCGGCATCACACCATCATCGGCCGCCACTACCAATATAACGATATCGGTAATGTTGGCACCTCGGGCGCGCATCGCAGTAAATGCTTTGTGGCCGGGAGTATCAAGAAATGTAATCAATCCCTTAGATGTATTTACCTGGTAGCCAGCAATGGCCTGAGTAATACCACCGGCTTCCCCATCAGCTACTCGGGCATGACGAATTCTATCAAGAAGAGACGTCTTACCGTGATCAACGTGACCCATAACCGTAACAACAGGCGCCCTGAGGACGGCATCAGGATCTTCTTTGGCCTTCGCTTCATCCAGGCTAACGCCTTCAAGTTTTTCTTCTACATTGAACACCTTCGAGACGACCTCGTACTCGAATTCCATCGCAACCATGGCCGCGATATCATGTTCGATCGGTTGGTTCATCGTCGCCATAACGCCTTGTTTCATTAGGAAACGAATAATATCCGTTGCTTTCAGGCTCATTTGTCGCGCGAGTTCGGCCACAGTAATAGATTCACCAATTTCGATCGGTCTTTTTGCGACTGTGCTTACCGTTTCGACTCTCGCCTTGGTTTTCGCACGTGTTTTGACTCGTCGACGGTTCGGCGTCGGGTAGTAAACCTGCCCTCTTCGGTGCTCAAGAAGATCCTTGGCACTCATCTCCTCGCGACGTTTTTGACCTGCGCGGCCGGACTTGTTTCGTGCCGCTTCCTTGCGTACATCGACTAATTCTCGTCGTTTTCCTGATGCGTCTGTTCTGACAACAAGTTCTGTCACAGGAGAAGCGGGAACCTCTGTTTTACCCCACTCTTTGGGTGGCTCAGGGCGCTTCGCTGCTGCGAGGCGAGCTTGAAGCACTGCGGGGTCAATCCGCCGCACTACTTTTGTCGCTTTTTCTTCTTCTCGCTTCATTGTGACGGGCATTCGCGACGGAGAAGGCGGCGCAACTCGCGCTTCCTCTTTATCGTCACTACGCGTAAAGTCAGACTCAGAGAGTCCTAATGCTTCAAGATCCATCTCGGGTTTTTGGTCTTCTTCGTCGATCTCTTCTTCACGACGACGTGTGTCGGGACGCGCAACTCGCGCAACGGGCTTTTTCTCTTCCTCTACACGCTGACCACGAATAGCCGGAGCCGGTGATGCTTCCGAGCCCGCTTTGTCGGTTGAGTCTGCAGCAACGCTAACCTCTTGCTCTTCAGAATCACTGCTTGCTTGGATTTCCTCAGTACCTTCAACGCTTCCATCTCGCGTACTCGCTCGTGATTCTTCAGGCTGTTCGTTGGCTTCCGCACTCGATTCGGCCGACACTTCAACCGCAGGCTCTTCGCGCTGAGGTGTTTCGACCGATGCGTCAACCGGCGAGTCCTGCTGTGAGCTGACCTGCTCTACCGGAGGGTTTTCTGACGCCGCTGGCTCTACAGCGTCGGTTTCCTCAGGAGCAGGTGCTGCTCCACGACGTCGAATGATGGTGTTTCCGCTCGTTCCTTTCGGACGCCGCCGGATCACTCCTGCCTTGAGCTTCTTCTCGTCAGTGCGAGAGCGACGTTGCTCCTCCGCTTTTTTCAGCGCTTCTCGCACGTCTGCCTCGTCCACTGATGAGGAGTGGCTTTTTACCTCGAATCCGAGTTGTTGGAGCTTGACGATCAGATCCTTATTTTGGAATCCGAGCTCCTTCGCAATCTCATGTACGCGCTTCTTGGCCATACGTTGTTATCCCTTACGATTACCACTGCTGGCTATCATGTCAGCAGACTGTAATCGATCAAGCCGCGTCACCTCGTTGAGAAACCGCCTACCGATTTTTGGATGCCATACAGCAACCACGGAAACCGTTTCTCTACCAAGGGTTCTTCCCAGCACTTCTTTTGTCAATGCTCTGACCAATTCAACCTGGTCAGTGTTACTAGTTAATTGTTGAATTCTGTTTTTGCTTCGAGCCGCAATGTCACCCGCGGTGAGGACCGTCATGGGCCTGTACTTCGAATTTTGGATGGCGCGGCCGACTGCCTCAAAGCCAAAAGCTAGCTTTCCAGTTCGTCGCGCAAGGCCGATCAGTTCACAAACTCGTGACGTCAAACGCTCTGACGTTGACTGCAGAATACTCTCAATCTCATCTTCTGAAATCGAAGCTGCTTTTCCCTTAAACAGACGATGAAGAGCCTTGGGCTGCAATGCTCGTCGAAATTCTGAAGGTGTCACGTAGACTCCGCGCCCCTTCAGTATGTTTTGTAGGTCAACAAGGATCGCACCCTGCTGATCTAACTCCAGACGCAAGAGTACATCTTTCGGCCATTTTCGCCGAGTGAATGCACATTGACGGTTAGTATCCGTCATTTCGCCTTTCGCTACTGCCACCACGTTTGTTCCTAAGTCCTTTACATCGTTCGCTCTACACTACTTATGTTCCCGAAAAGCGTATTCTAGGCCTCTTGTACAACCTCTTCAGCTGGTTCGTTCTCAAGATTTAGTAATTCGGAAGGTTCATAACCTTCTTCTGGGCCAGCATCATCCGTAGATACAGCCAGTTCTTCACCGCTTCTCTCTTTTTCTAAGAAGACTTTGCCCGCATGAATAAGTTCGTCTAGACGTTCATTGGTAACACCCGCCTTATCCGCAATCGCGACTAAATTCGTCACATCAACCAGATCTTCTACAAACAAGATTCCTGCTTCAGCAAGTTTCGTAACAGTCTCGGAACCAACCCCTTTCACTCGAATAATTCTCTCTTCCTCCGGAAGACGCGTCTGACGGTGCGCATAATCATCAAACATTCGCTTCGCCTGCTCACGAGCCACTGCTTCTTCACCCGCCTTTATTTGCGCGAATTCTTCTTTTTCAAGCTCAATGACGCGGGCAGCATCCGTTTGAATTGCTTCGGCTTTTTCTGCTCCGATTCCGGGGATCGTTTCAAGGAAGCTACGTTCGGCATCCAAGATGTCTTGGGCGCAACGAATTCCATAATTATAAAGCGTTTGCATGTGAAGCTCGTTGACCCCCTCCAAGCGAGACAACGACTTGAAAGCACGGTCTTTAACTTCCTTCACCTTAGATTCGGATACAATGTCGAGTTTCCAACCGGTCAGTTGAGAAGCCAGACGGACGTTTTGCCCACGTCGACCAATCGCTAAAGAAAGCTGGTCATCAGGAACAATCAGTTCCATCGCGTGATTAGTCTCATCGATCAGCACGCGGCTCACCTCAGCTGGAGCCAAAGCATTGCAGACAAACCGAGCAGGATCTTCATCCCAGGGAACAATGTCTACCTTTTCACCGCGGAGTTCTTGTACGACTGCCTGCACTCGAGAACCCTTCATCCCGACGCACGCGCCTACTGGATCGACATCACGGTCAGTTGAAGAAACCGCTATCTTCGAGCGAGCTCCCGGCTCACGCGCGGCTGCTTGAATTTTTACAATCCCTTCGTATATTTCTGGAACCTCCATTTCAAATAGCTTCATGAGAAGCCCTGGAGAGGTTCGAGAAAGAACGATTTGAGACCCACGGCCTTGTTTATTTACGTCGATAACGAAAGCTTGGATGCGGTCATTCGCTCGGTAAGATTCTCTTGGACACTGCTCACGGGTTGGTAGAATGGCCTCGGCACGTCCAAGGTCGATAACCAAGCTGCCTCGTTCAAAACGTCTAACAATGCCCGTGACGAGTTCCTCACGTCGATCAGAATATTCATTATAGACATTCTCACGCTCCGCTTCTCGAACGCGTTGGATAATCACCTGCTTCGCTGTTTGCGCTGCAATACGACCGAGTTCGCGAGTTTCTAGTTGCCGGCCGATCGAGTCTCCAACCTGCGTCTCCGAATCGTACTCATATGCCTCGTGAACCGAAATCTCGATAGCAGCGTTCGTAACTTCTTCAACCACTGTGGAAAATTCGTAGACATCAACTTCACCCGTTTCGTCATTGAAATGAGCTTCAATGTCTTTATCAATCCCGTGAACTTTGCGAGCCGCAGTAAGCATCGCGGCTTCGAGAGCCTCTTTGAGCACGGCCTCAGGTATCCCTTTGTCCTTAGAAACCAACTCTAACACTTCACTTAGATTATTTGCAGCGTTTCCCATGTTCTTTCCGTTCCTTTACGTTTCAGTTTCGTACAACTAAAGCAGCGGCTCCAAATTGGCTTTCGCCACGTCCGCTAAATTTAGCTTATATACAGTCCCGTCGACCTCAATCGACAGTAGTTCGCCTTGCCGTTCTTGCAACACACCCGTAAAAACTTTTCGCCCGTCCTGTTTTACGAAGGTTTTTACCTTTATTCGCTCTCCCAAGGCGCGGTCGAAATGCTCGGGTTTTCTTAGGGGCCTAAAAATTCCGGGAGAAGAAATTTCCAGCGTGTAAGCGTTGGAGAGAAAATCTTCTACATCGAGAACATCAGAAACTACACGTGACACCTTCGCGCAGTCATCAACATTGATCTGCGCTTCGGTACTCGGAAGGTCAATGTACAGGCGAAGAATCTGCTGACCTGCCCCGCCAACGATCTCAACCTCGACGAGCTCATATCCCTCTTGGGAGATTATTTCTTCGACGACATCGCGAATCTTCTCTTCTGTTTGCCTAAGGCCACTCATCATTTTCTAAACCTAATAAAAAAGGCGGGTCGCCTTTCGGCGCCCACCTCCTGCTCGACCAAAGTCGAGAGTAGGTTTTGGCTAAACCTCTCCTGCTGCATGTGCGATATAACTGGCAAGAAAAAACGCAACAATTCGTGGATCTTTCGATATGCTAAGTCCCATGGATATATTCTCAGCAATCAAAAACCGTCGTTCAATCAAACCTTTGGACCTCAGCGACGCCCCCGTCCCTCGTGATTTGATACAGAAAATTTTGGAGGCGGCCAATTGGGCGCCTTCTCATCGGCATACCGAGCCATGGCGCTTCAAGATATATCTAGGGGATGCCCGTAAACGTTTGGCCGAGGTCGTTGCAGGTACTTTATCTCCCGCAGAATCGTTAAAAGCGACAATGACAGTCACAAAAATGACTCAACCACCAGTCATCATCGCCATCATCTGTCACCAATCCCCACTACCAAAAGTCATACCCCATGAAGAGATTGCGTCAACAGCGATGGCCGTTCAAAATCTTCATTTGGCCGCACGCGCCCTCGGCCTTGGGGGCTTTTGGAGTTCTGGGAAAAAAGCTTTTCACGAGAGTGTCGCGGAGTTCATGGCTTTGGAGCCCAACGAACAATGTCTTGGATTTTTCTACTTAGGTTATCCAAAAGTTGATTGGCCTAAGAGCGCACGAGGTGCCATCGAAGAAAAGGTTGAATGGTTCGACAAATGAGTGATTCTCACCCTAATTTGCAATTATTTAAATTTCTATTAAACTAGTGATTAATAAAAAGTTTTCGGATGGCTAGTCAGAGTGCTTCACCCGGTTCGCTGGGTGAAGCACTTTTTCGTTAAGAGGCCCCTCCGGCCGCAACACGGATTGCAAGCAGGGAGAGAATCCTCAGTCTCGGGACGAGCTGCTTGGGACGCCCTTATCCTCAAGATCAACCGTCATCTGCATTCCTTCAATCTTCAATTCACGCCGGTTTACCGGGGTTTCCGGCAGCTCGAACGAAATATCAAGGGCAAGCGTTTCCGCTTTTAAGTTTTCAATTTGCTTCTGACATATCTGAATCAACTTGGGATCGCCTTCAATACAAAGTTCAATCCTCGACTGATAGTCTAGATTGATTTCTTTGCGAAGATTTTGAATTTTTGAGAGCACTTCGCGGAACAATCCTTCAGCCTTCAGAACGTCATCTATTCGACTATCGAGCACGACAACACCAATGCTTGAACCGGAAGCAGCAAAGCCTTCTTTAGCAACAACTTCCACCATGACTTCCTCTTTCGAAAGTATCAGCGTTTCATCAGCAATTATAACTTCCGTGAGGCCTTTCGTTTCTAAATCCGCGAAGATCTGGTTCGGATCCGCATCACGAATCGCCGCAGCGCAGGCTTTCATCCGCTGTCCCAGCTTCTTACCCAACTTCTGGAAATTGGGTTTCACTCGATAATTGACGTAATTGGTAGCATTTTCGGAGAAACGTACGGTTTTGACGTTTAGCTCTTCTGCCATAATCTCAACGTATGGTTCCAGAGCCGACGTAAGGGAAACGTCGGATAATATGACCTCCGCCGATGCAAGTGGTTGCCGAACTTTTAGTTTATTGTCGGCGCGGACCTTCAAGCCGATCGACACAAGGTCTCGTAGCGCATTCATAGTCCTCGAGAGCTCCTCGTCAATCAGGGATAAGTCTGCAACGGGCAACATGCACAAGTGCACGCTGTCTTTGGGACCCTCGCCGTACTGAGCAACCACCAAGTTCTGATACATATCTTCAGCTTGGAACGGGATAAAGGGAGCCAAGAATAGCGACAAATCACACAAGCACGTGTAAAGCGTCCAGTAGGCGTCCATCTTGTCCTGATCTCTCCCCTCGCCCCAAAAGCGATTTCGCGAACGTCGAACGTACCAATTCGACAGTGCTTCGACGAAGTCTGTAAGCTTTTGGGCTGCGTCATAGCTTTTGAAATCGTCCATCAAGGAGATGACTGCCCGCTTCATTGACTCGAATTCACTCATTACCCATCGATCAAGAAGGCTCCTCTTGGCGACCGGTCGACGCGACGTCTCGTCTTTCACGGGGTCAAAGCGATCGATATTCGCATAAGTAACAAAAAAAGCGTACACAGCCCGGAGTTTTAGAGGGAGTTCCTTCTGCTTACCACGAACGTTACCTAAGGAATGACGCGTGTTGTTCCAAGGAGGATTAGACGCGTAAAAGAACCACCGAAACGCATCTGCTCCCGGGGCGGGAACACCTAGGCCCTCAAGACAAGCTTGCTGTTCGGATGGTAGAGAGGGGACCTCGGCTGGTCGCACATCATCGGGCGCATAGTCCAACTTCAATGATTCAATAACTTCCTCGTGGAGAACAACCTGTCTTCGAGGTAATTTCTTGTGACCCTTTAATTTGATCCTGATCGCACTTTCCGGCTCGTCTGAGCGGTATAGAGACACAGTGCTTCCATCAGAAATATCGAGACCTTCGAGATCTTCGAACGCGATTAAGGCTTCGCCTGGCTTGGCAGATATCTTGTCTTTTTTAACAAGACCAAATCCCATACGAACTCGGTCCAGAATCACCTCTGGAGGCGTGTAATTCCCTGAGGATTTGGATTCCTTTTTCCCATATTTGTCTGACACGTGCCCCAGTACAATGCACCTCTTGTAGGGATGCGGAGCTTCTGAATTATCGAACAACAGGTTCGAAACCATCATTAGAGAGTAAAACCAGCCTCGAGTTTGATCGATCGCCTCCGAGATAAAATCAGCGGGGAATGCGCGCTCGAAATGCTGCTGACTGCCTTCCAGATGAGGGTATCCGAATTGCGCGAATGGCATACAGCCCGAATCAAACCAGCAGTCGATGACCTCGGTGACTCGTTTCATTTTCCCACCGCAATGCTCACAAGGAAGCGTAACCTCATCAATCCAGGGCTTGTGAACCATCAGGTGCTCTTTTAGATCTGGATCTTTCGCTTTGGCCTCATGGAATGCAATAAAAGCATCCGGGTTGAGCGCTTCGATTTCGGAACAAGACGCGGGCGCTGCGCTGTGCTCACATTCTTCACACTCCCAGATATTGAGTGGTGTCCCCCAGAATCTCTCACGAGAAAGCGCCCAATCGACATTGCCTGCGAGAAAGTCTCCGAAACGGCCATCTTTAATATGCTCAGGTAGCCAATCAACTTGTTGGTTATTCTCAATGACTCGATCAATCTTGTCTGTTGTCCGAATAAACCAGGCATCTCGGGCATATTGGATCAACGGATCTTTATCTGAACGCCAACAAAATGGGTATTCGTGCCGATAAATCTCCGAATGAACCACGAGCTTCCGTTCTTTGAGTTCACGAATAACTTTTTTGTCCCCGTCCTTGACCCAAACGCCTTCGTAATTTTCACCCATGACTGCGTCAAAACCACCGTCAGGTCGAACGGCACACAAAAGCGGGATTGAGCCATGGAGACGCTCTAAACGACGCCATACCTTCCAATCGTCTTCGCCGAAAGCAGGCGCAAGATGAACGACACCCGTACCAGCTTCCAGCGTAACAAACCACTGAGGATTATTCGTGGTCGATTTGTCACCTGCTACCACTCGAAAATAACGCTCATCATCATCTGCGACGTTCTTAGAGTAAATATCGAACGGAGGCTCATACCTCTTACCAATTAACTCAGAGCCTTTTACCGTTTTCGTCACCTCGAAACTTCGACCGAGCTTAGCTTCCATGGACTCCCGTAATCCATCAGCCAAGACCAATGTATCTCCTGTCTCAGCATCCTTCGCGTAGACGTAATCCAGATCGCCATGGACAGCCGCAAACATATTTGAGGAGAGAGTCCATGGAGTCGTCGTCCACACCACGAGTGAGGCATCTTCGCCCTTGAGTGGGAATTTTACGTACACGGAAGGGTCATCGACCGTACGGTACCCTTGACCCGTTTCCCCAGAACTTAGCGCCGTGCCGCCTTGCGCCCACCACCAGACAACCTTATGGCCCTTATATAGTAAGCCTTTTTTAAAGAGCTCAGACAGCGCCCACCAAACGGACTCAACGTAAGACTTATAAAAGGTGACGTAAGCTTTATTGAGGTCAACCCAGAAACCGATGCGCTCGGTTAGATGTTCCCATTCCGCGGTGTAGCGAAAGACAGAGTCCAAGCATTTCTTTGAGAAGTCCTCAACACCGTATTCGAGAATTGCTTGTTTGCCTTGAATTCGAAGCTCTTTTTCCACTTCAACTTCGACGGGTAACCCGTGAGTATCCCAACCGGCCCAGCGATTAACATGATATCCGCGCATCGTTCGATATCGCGGAAATAAGTCCTTCATCACTCGAGTGAGAACGTGACCATTATGGGGAAGACCATTAGCTGTTGGCGGCCCTTCGTAAAATACAAAATCAGGGCGATCAGCGGATTCCCGGAGGCTTCGCTCAAAGACATCCCTGTCTTTCCATAGATCCAAAACCCGAGCCTCAAGCTCGGGAAAATTTGGGAGCGGTTCCACCTTCACGAAAGCCATTTCGCCGGCACCCTACCCCTTCCTTGTAGATGTTGCTACGGGAAAACGTAGTTGTAGACTGATTTTCTTACTCTATTTCAGCGAATAGTTTCGCTGGCTTTTTATCTTTGGGGTTTCCATAATGAGGCTGTGAAATTTTTGGCCTCAGTCGTTCAATTGACCACCACTCGCGATGTGCAAGCATCTTATGAACAAGCCTGTGACCTTGTCAGCAGCGCTGCTCAAGCGGGCGCGAAATTGGTCGTCTTACCAGAGAACGTTCACTTTATGGGCTCAGAAGCGGAAAAATTGGAACTCGCCGAGCCGATAGAAGGAAGATATTTTAAAGGACTCGGCGAGCTCGCAAAGTCCCTGAATATTTGGCTACTCGCAGGAACGCTCCCAGAAGCATCAATGACTTCCAAACGAGCGTACAATACGTCTACTTTATTTTCTCCCGAGGGTACTCTTTTCGCGAAGTATCGAAAAATCCACCTTTTTGATGTCGCACTGGGTGAAGGCGCTACCCATACTGAATCCGACTCCGTAGAACCCGGAACCAACGCGGTCGTTACGCAAACGGAGTTAGGAAAAATCGGAATGACCATTTGCTACGACATACGCTTTCCTCCTCTATTTCGAGCGATGTTTCGTGCAGGGGCGGAAATCATCACGGTTCCCGCCGCATTTACCGTTCCTACCGGACGCGATCACTGGGAAGTTCTCCTCAGAGCAAGAGCCATTGAAAACCAGTGCTATATTCTCGCGGCGGGCCAATATGGTTCGAATACATCATCACGTCGAACTTTCGGTCGCTCAATGATCATTGACCCTTGGGGAACCGTTCTTGCTGTCGCACCTGACGAACCCGGATTTGCATTGGCGCACATCGATATCAGCAAAGTACATTCTTTTCGGCAAAGCCTACCGTGCCTGGAACACGAACGTCTTGACGCGTACAAGGTGACCGACGGGAGATAAAAACGATGAGTATCAAGATTCCTTTTATCGCTGGTTCAACCGGCGCCACAGGGCGCACGCTTACGAAAATTGCCGAGATGAACAACATAGAGATTTTTCCGCATGTCCGGCGCAAAAGCGCCTCCAAGGTAGAATCTCCAGAGACGGCGTTCGACCTGTCAGAGCGCGACCTACTTGAGAAGAAGCTTTCGTCCTGCTACTCCGTGGTTCAATTAATTGGAACGATGAAGAAACGTTTCTCGAGCGGCGACACTTACGAAACGAGTGATATAGGCACGACTCGGACTCTCGTTGAAGCGGCAAAATCCCAAAGCGTCCAACATATTGTTCTTCTGAGCTCCGTAGGTGCGGGTTCGCCGCGAGGCTCCTATCTGAAAGCAAAGGCAGAAGCAGAACGAATCGTCCGGGAATCTGGGATATCTTATTCCATTTTTCGGCCTTCAATGTTCGAAGGCGACTATCACGGACGCATACCTGGCTTTCGCTTTCTGGGCGAGAAATTGGGACTGCGGAAGTACTTACCTATCAAACTTGAAGAGCTTGCTGGCGCTATCCTCCTTTCATCGATTTCAGAAAACTCAGGTAGCACAATTTTCGAAGGAGAGAATCTTTGGGCTCAGGTCGAAAAAGCCCGTGATGCTCAGCTTGTTCCGACACTATTTTAGAGCTTCTCTGTGTTCCCGCCTAAATCAACAAATTCACTCATACCGAAACGCTTTAATTCACTTTCGGTCTTCTTGAAGACTCATCGAGTACTTTGGCAGGCTCGTCCATTCGTCGAAAGGGTTCTCACTTGGGAAGATGAATATACGAATCTGAGTAAATGGCTACGCAATCTTTCCCATGCAGAAATCGATCAATGCGAAGCGAACCTCGTTGATGGGATTCTTTTCGATGCTCCCTTTCCTCTGAACGAATGGCAAAAGACCGCTCAACGTCATAATGATTTGCCGCAATTCGGCTCGCATCCATGTCCTTCTCTGGGAAACCGGCGCTATGCCCATGGCATTCCGGAAAGGAAATGGAGACAGATTAATCAGTTCATTGAAACCTGCGCTCATTTGTTACCGCAGCGAGAATGCTCGATCATCGATTGGTGCGCAGGCAAAGGGCACGTATCTCTTAGCCTAAATAGAGCACTCAATGCTCGAATGACCGCTTTAGAGAAACGAGAGGATCTATGCGAACATGGGCGCGCACTCGCGATTGAGCGCAAACAGAAACACTGCTCGTTTCACTCTGTCGATGTCATCCATCAAAAAACAGATCGATATTGGAATCACCAAGACGCAGGTGTCGCTCTACACGCCTGTGGGTTTTTGACCGACGAACTCTTTGACATGGCCTCACTTCACCAAACTCCTTACGTTGTGGCTGTCCCGTGCTGCTATCATAATCTAGGCGGCAAAGATTTCTACGAGCCTCAATCAGAAGCGGGGTGCGAACAATGTTTACCGCTTTCGCAAGCTCATTTGCGACTTGCTACCGCAGAAGAAGCCGTCGCTCGAGAGCCCATTAGAAAAGCAAGACGACGGGAAATGTCCTACCGCCTGGGCCTAGATCTCTTGTTCAGAGAAGCAACCGGCAAAGATGTATATCAGTTGCAAGGGCCGTTCTCTAAAGAGTTACTCAACGCTAATTTCGAAACCTTTTGCCGCCTGGCGAGCCAAAAACTCGAGTTACCTCTTCCTCGCGATTTTTCACCCGAAACAGCATTGCTTGCCGGTGAAGAGAGGGCCAGAGAAGTTCGAGCTCTTGGTCTCGTTCGCGCAACCTTTCGACGAAGCTTGGAATTATGGCTGATTCTCGACCGCGCAATGAAGCTCATAGAGTCAGAGCGAGAGGTTCAAGTCGGTACATTCTGCTCAAGAAGAATTACTCCGAGAAACATCATGCTGTTTGGAAAACTCGTAGACTAGTTGAGACCATTGACCGTCAATGTGTAGTTTTCGGTACAACTGTTGCCCGCAAATCGACGCACGATGATGTAATAGACGCCCGAGTCATCGACGCCTAACTGTTCCGTCCATCGAAGTGATTCCGGCATATTTGATAACTCAGAACTATACGCGAGTGGTTGAGCTTGCTGTGTGCCGTGATTCAAACAAGCTGTTCGGTCTCGGTACAGGTATACGTCGTAATCATGGCCCATTGGAATATCTGTGAGTTCGACTGAAATGGACTCCGGACCGAGGAAGCTTCGGTTATCCACGACCTCAAAACGAAAGCAGTCAATGTCATCATTGACTGAATCAAAGCTCGCCGTGATACTTTCATTTTCGGGATCAATCGTAGCTGTTAGGTACTTACAAAGCCCGCAACTATCGTTAGGCTCAAAAGAGTCTGGCATACGAAGGTCACTTCCATCACAGTCTTGGTCAATCCCATCGCCGCAAATTTCACTTTCGCCATTTCCACCTTCGCACATACCCCACTGACCATCGGATAAACAGGTTTCAACGCCTGGGCCGCAAGCCCCCATGCATGAACGAGTGCTGTCAATACAATCAGGGTCGTCGCAGTCGACTAAGTCATCGCAGTCGTTATCTTGACCATCCAGACAATCATTTTCTCGACTGCCCCCAGCGCATCCACATGAGCCAGAATTACAAATTTCATCAGATTCACAGGTGCGGCTGCAAATCCCGCAATTATTGGGGTCAGAGTTTGGATCGATGCAGGAACCTGAGCATTCAATGTTCCCTTGCTGACAATTGCACGAGCCTCCTCGGCACTCACGATCAGATGCACAGGCGTTGTCACAAGAACCACAATGCTCCACATCCGATGCCAAATCGACGCATGAAGTTCCGCAGGCCACCGTTCCAGAGGGGCAAGTTCGCGTGCACGAACCATCATTGCAATAGTCGCCGCCCATACACACGTCGCCGCACTGTCCACAATTGAGCGAGTCAGTGAGAACATTTACGCACTTCGACCCGCATTGAACGCGAGGGTCCTCACAGCGCATGTTTCCCGCGTCGGCCGTTGCGCCAGTCCCAGCATCTTCTCCCATGACCTGAACAGAGGCGTCCTTTGCGGCTGGAGGATTCATGGGGAGCTCAGCTTCGGGCAATGAGCAAGCAGAACTGGAAATCAATGCAGCTAGATTTAACCCTACAAGCGAAAATTGAGAATGTGTACGCATTTGATAGACCTTCCTGCCTAGAGATACCATGCTCCATTTGATTTCGCCCGTTTATGGGAAGAATAATCGCATTTTTTTTGAGATGATGGCCCAGCGCTCTTGACCACATGTGCCTACATTTGACATAGTTTTTCCAAGGAGACAGCCCTTTGAAATTCTCGAGCGTACAATTTTCAATGACCAGCCTGACCCTCGCCTTTGCGCTGGGATGTGGTGGAGATCAAGTAGATCCGGCCTTCGAAGTTCCACTCGAAGAGAACAAAGTCGTCATAAGCCCGGCTCATGTGGTCGCTCTTTCGGACTACGAATCCAGCATTGGCAACATGGTCGAAATTTACGGCACGAACTTCCCAAGCGCTGAACTCGCCAAAACTTATCTCGTCATGAAAGGAACTTTCACCGCCCAGGATGGCTCAACCGAAGCGGTCGATCTTGAGTCTGAAGTCAAAGTTGTCGACAAAGGAACTGGGCGCTGGACCAACTTTGGGCCATACCGGAATCCATTCTCCGCCTCCGGGATAAAGACGGGAACCTTCAATGGTTCCGTAGCCGCTCGAGTCATTACCCCTGAAGGCCAAATCATCAATGATCCAGAGCCTACCCCAATTTATTTCAAAGTCCGCCCTTCTATCTTGGTAACAGAATTCCAACCAGTGACCGCAAGCTGTAATGGTGCCATCAAGCGTGCGTTGGGCGGAGCCAGCTACCGGCTCTCAATTCAGGCTATCGGCTTCGAACCGGTATCTTATACCTACTCTCTTGCTGCACCGGCACTCGAAAAACAGGCGACAATCATCAGGCATATCGCTGACGGCCCATTTGATACAGTCGGTCAGCGTGGAGATTTCCAAATGCCTGCGGTTCCAGATAACCTCCAATCCTACGGAGCCGTCCTCAACATTCAAGCAACGGATGCTGAGGGCCAGTCCGTACAGAGCAGTTTCGCAATAAGTGTCCACCGTCCTATTGAGATATTCTATAATGGCAACCTCTCCATCGCCGAAGTGATGGCACCAGTGCCTGTTTCGGGTTGCCTCCCTGGCGGCGAAGCCGGACGCAGCGTTGTTTATTCCGAAGCAATGCAAGAAACTCGCTCCCGCAGCTATAACGTGTCCTGGAACGAACAATGGCTGAGCTCAAGAACAGTAAGCTTGGGTTCACAACAAACAGTTGGGCTGTCTGAAACAAACGGTGTTGGCTTTGCGACGACCGATGGTGAATCATTCAATTGGTCCTTGGGAACCGATTCAAGCGGCAAGTTTGACCTCGCCGGACTCGTGGAACTCGGTGTCTCAGTGAATGCACAAGTAGGCGGAGCAACCTCCCGAACTCAAAGCGCGAGTTCTAATCGCTCACAAGGCGTGAACGCAGCAACCACGACGACGGAAACGGAATCAGCCAGCAACTCATTCGGGGCGTCCTCCGGCGGGTCATTCTCCTGGCAAGCATCGTCCACCGAAACGATATCGAAGACCTTTGGCGGTCAAGTCATCGCGAAGACCTACGGGGTATTTTACCGACAGACCATTCGATTGATGAGAAGAGCTGCGGTCGTAACCTACAACCAATGTGGCTCTGCGAATGTTGTTGCAGAACTCGATTTTAGCGATTGGACCTGGGCACCTGACCTTGCTCTTGGTGAAAGCTGCCCACCGTTTCCAGAAAGCAATCTACCTAGCGCACAATGTTTGATATCACCATGCAGCGGAAAATAATCGTAGCGCTCAGCGCACTTTGGGTATCGGCGTGTGTCGAACCACAAATTCAAACCCCTGATGCAGGCTATTTCAATTTTCTAGATGCCAGTGGAGAACCAACTCCGCCAAACCCACCTGTCATAGACCCTGTTCCTAACAGACAGCCTTACCCAATCGTGACAATTAAAGGCTTGGCTGATGGGCGCAGAGTGATCGTAGAAGGCGGGCCCAATCCTGTCGCCAGCACTGTTGTTCCTGACGGCAGTTTTTGTGTGGATATCGAATTGCCTCAACCAGGCGATTACACGTTTTCCGCGTATACTCAGTCCATGGATGGTTTAATCTCCGCGTCCCCCACGGAGATTTCGGTCACGTTTGACCCAGCATCATCATCGATTTCCAATGCGCAAACCTGTGACGGGAGCGACCCAGCAGGCTGCGCTATGCAGACAGAAATTTGCGATAACGGAAGAGACGACGACTGCAATAATCTCGTCGATGACGACGATCCAGCTTGTGCCAATTGCCTTGATGATAACTTGGAACCAAACAACTCGCCCGATGCTCCACGCATCGACCCTGCCCGCATTAACAATCTGAGAATTTGTCCCAATGACCCTGACTACTACGGTGTATATCTAAAGGCGGACGAAACGCTCAATGCCCGAATCTATTTTGATCACTCATTCGGGAACATAGATATGCAATTGCTCAATGAAAAAAAGGAGATTATTGAGCGTAGCAATACCTCCACCGATGACGAAGCGCTCACTTACACTTCTTCAACCTCTGGCGAATTTATTCTCTTCATCTATAGTGATGACGGAGCGAACAATCCTTATTCATTAGAACTAACATTGGAATAGCACTGTGAACGTGATGACCGCCATCTTAGCGGCCACTGTCTTGTCGGGCAGCACCCCTCCTGATTGGCAATGGCAGCAAATTCTCGCAACGCAGAGAATTGGCGGCCGATTATCAGCGATTACCGTCGACGAACGCGACCCAAACCGAATCTTCGTAGGAACCGAAGAAGGAAGCATCATTCGCTCCTTGGATGGTGGAGTGACTTGGCAGGAATTCGAGCTTTCGCAAGCGGTTATCAAAAGCCGAAGCATGGGCCTTACTGCACCTGGTCTACCCCGACTCGGAGCAACTCAACCTCCTGACCTAAACATTTTTGTAGAGCCGCCATTCTCTCCTGTCGCCGGTCGAGTGAGTGTTCCATTTGACACCCTATTTTTTAGTATCCGCCCCGATATGATCTTCGCCGGCTTTATCCCCCCCGTTCCCAGAAATCCTGAAATCCTTCTTGGTGAGGCCGTAAACCGGAGATCAAAATACACTCGACCGGTTCAAAGGATTGCCATTTGTCCTCAACTTGAGTTTCCTCTGCTTGTCGCAACGACACGAGAGTTGTACGGTTCCCCAGATAACGGAAGAACGTATGTAAGGCTATTTGCTCTTCCGGGAACCACGTACTTTTACCAAGTGGCATGCGGTAAAGGAGACAGCAAAGATGTCGCGGTCGGAACGAGCTTCGGTTTGTTTGTATCCAAAGACGGAGGCTTAAGTTTTGATCAAAACCTGACTGGGCGGCCTGGACAACCCACGCGCGCCGTCCACTTCGGAGGCACTCACCCAGTAACGGGAGACCCTACTCTCTACGCGGCAATTGATGAGCAATTATATAAAACGCACCCTAAGCTCGGTTTGGATCCAATTTATCCCGATTATAAGAATGCGAGCACTGCACCATGGAAAGGTATACGCTGGATTTCAACCAGTGGGTCCAGGAGGATTTGGATCGCCACAAAAGACGGCTTACGACGTTCCGCTGACGGTGGGCGTAACTGGTTTGTACCAGCCAGAACCTTGTTCGAGCGCCACAGTATTTGGCAGGTCGAGGCAGGCACGAACGAAAATGGTGGCGAGCGGGTCGTCGTACTCGTGGGCGGTGACTCACCTTCACGCAGAACTCCACTCAATACCGAAGACACCATCTATTCCAGCGATGATGGGGGTGAAACCTGGCACCCCTTTTTCAACGCGATTTCTCGTCGAAGCTTTCATCAAATCGCCCAAGCACCCGGCCCCGACGGTGTTTCCCACTGGTGGATAGTCACAAGTGGTGGTGTGTGGACGACGCGTTTCCCTGTTGTTTCCGATGGAACAGTAAACTCAAAAATTCAGAAATGGGCGCGACAGAAACTCGCCACAAACCCGCCTCTTCCTCTACTTCTCAATGCGATGCTTAATCGTCTTGGCGTCTCCGAGGAAAAGATAGAAGAGAACTGGGCGAAGATTCGAAAACGAAATTGGTTCCCACGAATTAATGCACGATTCGATGTTCTACGTGGGCAATCAGAACAAACATTGAAAGTTCGTGGCAGTAACACCCCTGAAAATAGAAGTATTGCGCAAGTCGCAGGAATTCCGGCCGACTACGCCCACCTTGAGAATGACTTGAGTTATGAATTCTTCATCAACGCTCGGTGGTCATTATACTATACAAACCTTGCAGTTGAGCGATTCACCTTTCCGAGAAAGGCGCTGTACGAGCTACGCCGCCAAGTAGGCTTCGCCACCGAAGATGCTTGGCATGAACGCGTCATGCATTTGAGCCGGTTGTCACGAGGCATGTCCGATACTTATCAAATTGAAACTCTGCGCGCGCGAGTTGACTCGCTCGACGCATTCTTAGAAATATGGCTTGGAGGGCCACTCGAGGAATTACGATGAAAACAACAAGCACAATTACAATGGCATTTTGCCTTAGCACATCAATTTTTGCGCCCACGGCATCGGCTAATGAAGAAGCGAGAATATCTTCCGCGAAAGCGAAACTTGACGCGGAACCCAAAGTAGACGCGGTGGTCAGAAAAGCCCTAGCCTACTTTCGTGTTCAGCCGTCCGTTATGGATAGCCTCCGCACCAAGGCTCGAGTCCGAGGAATTCTTCCCAATCTCGCCGTGGGATACCGGTTCGATCGGGATGATTACACCGCTGCATCGACTCAGAGTCCAACACCACTGGACCAAACAGAAACCAACAAAACGTACATGAACGCGATGACCGTCGGTGCTGTTTGGGATCTTCGTCAGCTCATCTTTAACCCTGCCGAAATTCAAGTTTATGGACTCATCGGCGTTCAGCGTGACCTGATGTTAGAGGTCACGCGTATCTACTTCCTTCGACGGCAACTTTATCTCCGAAAAATTCTCAGACCGCCAGAAGACCCAATCGCACGTGAAGCACTGCAGCTTCGCATCGACGAATTTACTTCACTCCTTGATGTACTTACTGGCGGGTGGTTTTCTGAATCAACGGCGAAAGCGATCGGCTCCCGCTAATCATTTTACTACCTTGACGTACGCATCGTAATATTCCTGAACAGCGGCGACATATCTCACTGACTCGCTTCCTCGGCAGTACCCATGTCTTGCCTCGGCCGCAAATTCTCGTTGCTGCAAAAGCAGCATTGCTTTTTCAACATGCCCAAACCAGCGACTCGGATCGAGCCCCCTTCGCTTTGCGAGCCTTCGAGCATCAAAAACATGACCTAATCCTGCATTATACGCGGCGAGCGCAAAGTGTACACGGGTTCGAAAAGGGATTGTCTTGTCAAACCTCTCCACCAAGCGGCTCATATATTTCACACCAGCATGTACACCTTGGTTAATGTTCTCAAGATCTCGAAACCCTAGCGAGGCACCTGTCCTGGGCATTACCTGCATCAAACCGACGGCTCCCACCCAACTTTTTGCTTTCGGATTAAATCGACTTTCAGCGTACGCTTGTGCACTAATCAATCGCCAATCAAAACCATATCTAGATGCATACCGTTTGATGACACTATCGTAAGAGGAAATTCGCTGGCTATTTTCACTTCTGCGTCTCTGCGCCTCTTTATAGCGACCTCGCTTGCCAAAATACTTCCTACGCATTCCATTGAATATTGCACTCTTTTTATTCTTTCCTACAAAGTTGTTTATTGCAGAATGCAGTTGCGTCGAACTTGGTCTTACAGCAAAAGCAATATTGGATTTTGCTTCTTCGTCTCTCCCTGCAGATAAAGACATCGAACCAACAACAGGGACTTTCATACGACGCAGCAATTGAACGATATTACTATCAGCAACCGTCAGCTCTATTTGCTTTCGCCCGACTCGATCAATCAGTTCCTCAGTGTCAACACTCTCTTCTACGATTTGAACCTTAAGCTTGAGACCGGCTTCTTGTAATCTCTTGAGCCGCTCAAAATAGCTCGAGGAACGCCTTACATGGATCGTACGACCTTCGAGCTCGCCAAGGCTTTGAACCGCCTTCGCATCTTCGTGTTGGACAATTAACTCGTCTACTTCCAAATATGACTCACTAAAGAGAACAGCTTCATCTCTTTTCTTCGTTTGAGTCAGCGAAGATGCGATTACATCGCCCTTGCCTTCAAGTAACCATGGAATCAGAAGATCATATCGAGGCGCAACTACAACCCTCAATTTGACACCTAATGACTCCGCCAGAAACGTCGTCATCTCGTAATCAAAACCAAGCTGTTGCCCTCTATAAAGAAAGTAACTCATCGGATTATTAACCATGAGCACTCGCAGGCTTCCTCTCCTTCGAATGTCCTCGAGATCTCCAACGAAAGCTTCTTTCTCAGAGAAACTCAGAGCGGCCTCCATGACGACCGCATTAGCGGCTGCTAGCAATTCTTTATTGTTTTTTCGAACGGCCCAAGCGATTTCTCGACCAGTTGCCACTGGAAAGAGAGGTTTTATATTGCGATTATATGCTCGAATCACAGCAAGTAAATGAGAGTCCACAACGGTGAGCTCAGCTTCGCCGTTCGCAACATCCTCGAGCAAGCTTTCAACATCTTTGGCTTCATCAGCGAGTTGAATCTCAACATCCAGACTCCGTGTCTTCTCTAATTCGTTGAGAGTATCGGCGTATGAAGAGCTCTTCCGCACGGTAATGGTGCGCCCCGCTAGATCGTCTAATTTCGATGGGAGATCAGCAGCCGCAGCTTTGCCGACGAGTATTTCATCAACCACCAAAGTAGGCCGTGTGAATGCCACCTGTTTCGCCCGCTCCCTGGTTATCGTCAATTGGGCGGCCACAATATCCCCTTCTCCTCGAGTGAGCTTGGGCAAGAGCTCGGCGAACTCTTCCACGACTACAAATTGAAGGTCCACCTCAAGATAGGCCCCCAACCTTTTCGCTAGTTCGTAGTCTTCTATAATGGGCATGTCTGAGCGTCGTAAAAACTGTTCTTGTACTTGATGAACGAGAACACGGAGAACGCCGCGCTTTCTAATTGAGGCGAGATCTTCGGTGGAAACAACTTGCTTATTGGAGGAACCAAAGAACGACTGTGCTTTGGTCGTCGCATCGCCTAAGGATTTCGCCGCAGACGAAGCGACAGGGTTACGTTCCGTGCATGCCAACCCAAGCAGCAGCAGGACGCAGAATAAGCGACCATTGCGGCACTTCATCGCAGGAAAAATATAACACAGGAATGGAGCCACCCTCTAAGCCTCTGTTTTTACTTGTCTTATTAGAGGTATACTGACCCCAGCTTCAGAAATCGCACGTCAATAAGGCAATATTCGCTGAGTATCTCGCTCAATACGATGAAAACGACACCTTATAATTAATCCATCTACGTCTGAAGGTTTCCGCAGGATGGCCTCATTTTTTCCTAAACAGAACTGACAGCTTTTTACATCGCCCCTTCCCATAGACGACCAACACCATCCCCAAAGGCCTGTAATCACTGCACATTTATGCCCGGCATTTACTCTCAAGCCACTCGCTTATTTATCGCACATTTCAGCACTTTTTCGACAACGTATCGAAAATGTTACCGATACAGCTTTATGCCCATTCGCCAGTTCGGTCCGCGCGTCAAATACTCTTCACCGCAGAACCGGCAAAAACATGCATCCACAAGAACCAACGATGCGAAATCGACTGGCCTCAAAAAGACCAACCAAAATCAAACAAAGTCCCAAAAGAATGCAGACATACGCCCAGCGAATCAAAATTCGGACCTAGGACTGCGCAGAAGTGCCCCAAAAAACACGCGGACAACCGGCACTCCCCAAGCATCATCACTTGTGTCTGCACGAATCCTCGCTGCAAAGCCCGAGAGTAATGGACGACAAGCATGGTCGCTGGTTCCGATTCATACTCTGAAGACACCCGCTATTGACCCGTCTACAAATTGTCCGACGAAGCAACTCGCCGTTGGTCAAAAAGTAACCGCCAGAATCAACGGTGCGGTCGTTTCCGGGAAAATTGAAGGGTTTGATTATAAAGGACGTGGCGTCATCGTAGGAAAAAACGGGGAACGCAGAATCAGTGACTGGGACAAAATTCGGGTTCAAGGCGAAAAGCAAAACGTCGAATCGCCCTATGCAGGTCTCTGCGCAGAGTCTGTGAAGAAGCCACCAACCAAACTTGCTGTTGCGCTCGAGCAAGCACTAGACATTAAAGTAACGGCAGAGCACCGAGCACGAGAGTATATCGATTTACTCCACAAACAAGGCTACTCTGTTTTCCTTTGCGGTGGAGCGATTCGTGACGCAATTTACGTCCTCAATCAGAACCCACAAACACCAATTTCAGAAATCGTTGAGCAGCTTAAGGACGTAGACCTGGTGACTGACGCACCTCCTCCGGTTATCCGGAAAACCTGCGAGCAAATCGCACCAGAGTACGAGGACGGCGCTGTTTGGTCACCTCCAATGGTAGAACAATTCGGCGCAGTCTTAGTGGGAGGTCCCAAAGCAGGTCTGGAGAATCCAGAAGGGTTAGATATCGTATCGATGAGAGCCGCTGGGATGTTCGACGAACAGGTTGAAAATCCGGATACCGGTGAAAAAGCCTTTCCCTTTACTTTCGGTGGAAATTTAAAAGCAGACTCTAAAGGCCGCGACTTTAAATGTAACTCGATTTACTATGATCCCTATAACAAGGTCATCGTTGATCCTGGCGGCATAGGAATCTCAGATGCACAAGACAAACTTCTTCGTATCGCTCGAGCAGGTGACATTTCGAAAGATGACAGTTTGTCTTTGAGGTATTTCAAGTTTCGGATGCGTGGCTATACAACGGACCAAGACAACCTTCGAAAAATCCGTTCGCACGCCAAAGTGACGCTTTGGGGGCCCACCTGGAAGGTGGTATCTAACCTGGCCAGGATCGCACCTAAAGATGCAAGATCGACCGAAGAAATCGACGCATTCTTCCAGCAACTGGGAGAAGTAATGAAAGCGGACGGATGCGAACGTTTGTTCACTAAACGAGTATTGAAACTCAAACCCGAGGTGACCAAACGAATCCAAAAGCGCTTCAAAAATCTCAATAAATCCTCGGAGACAAAGTGAACCGACCTGTACCCGTTATAGAAGTCTTCAAGAATGACGAACAATGGGTCGCCGTCATAGATCCGGTTTCAGGAAGTGCCGATATTGAAACCGTGGACAGCTTAGATAACTGGTCCAGTTCTACCCAGACTGTTGTCATCAACGGCGAAGCAAAATCGGTTCAATTATTCAGTAACGGCGAAGATTACTGTATCCGCTACGAAGATGCATTCGTCTAAGTAAGAGAGCGAAGTAGCTCTATTTGGCCGAGTAAAGCAGCACAAGCCGTCTCAACCTTTAGAATTCTCGACCCAAGTGATATCGGTTTCATTCCAGCTGCTAGAAAGGTCTGAAATTCCGGATCAATCCATCCGCCCTCTGGCCCTACAGCAAGAACAACATGGCCAGTCTTTGAGAGGGATTTTTCGTAAGCAAGTGTTTGGCTGCCCACCGGATGCGCGACGTAACCTTTCGAGTTTTTGAGCATTGAACCTAAATGGCCTTCAGTGAACGCAGTAAAGCGAGGCTCAAATCGATACGCGGGCTCGTGAGTGACTTTCCCTTGCGACATCCCTCGATGAAACAAAGGCCGACAGTTTTCGTGTAGAAAGGAATCTGAATCAAGATACGCCCGCTCAACTCGCCAGCTTCTCAACACAATTAGCTCTCGAAGTCCGAAAGCAGCCAGCTCTGGTAAAATTCGTCGAAAGACTTTTGGACGAGGTGCAGCAAGAATCAGACTTATATTGGGTTGAAGCTCTCTTCCGTCAGGATGAAACGAGACCGACAGATCAGTATAATCCTCTGTGGTGTGGACGACCGTAGCTATTCCCTGAGGACCATTAACGAGGCCTACCTGGAGTTCATCTCCCGCCTGCGGCTTCAGCACTTTAGCGACGTGAGTATGTCGCGCGCCTTTCACACGAAAGACATCTGGTCCGATGGTATCGGAATCGAACAAGAGGATTAGATTCAGCGCTGACCTCGCCTATGCTTTATTGATGTGGCGGCCACATTTCAGCGGACCACTGCTGAGTCGCTGATGTTCCTTCTCCAACGTCTGTAAGCAGCGATTTCGCAATATGAATATTCTCTAGTGCAGTATCCGTTAGTACCTGACCACACGCTTCATATACACCATCTGCATCAATTCCCAGGTAAGCATATACATCTACAGGGCGGCCCGACTTGGATGCTTTTCGAACAGCCAGCGTCTCGCATTTGACACCTACGATACTTCCTAAATTGTCCAGTAGACCTGCTTCACCGTCCACTACGCAGACCATAGGAACTCTTCGGCCGGCAGCCACAATCATGTCTGCTCGATTATTCAGTGCGCCATTGGTTTGACCAGAGGTCAGATGAAGGTCGCCCGTAACGCCGAGCGTCTGTCGCAAATGTCGATACCCGGTATCACGCGCCAAAGTCCCGCAAAGCAGGTCAGCGCAGGTCACAACGATTACATTAGCGAATATTCCTTGTTCATGAAGACGTTCCGCTGCGGCTACAGCTTCAGAGCCCATCGCTCCCATTGTGAAGACATTAACCACATTTTCGCCGGGCTCGTACCCGTCATGACCCCGCCAATCGATCAAGTAATAGCCGCCTTCTAGCGCGTCTTTTCTGGAAACCTCGATGACAGCTTCGTCACTTTGGTTCTCGAAACGTTTCGCCTTCCTGAGGTTTTGCAGCATTTCAGCTTGTTTAAATGCGCGAGTGACAGCCCGAATTACCACGCCAGACCTGCCTTTATTGTCTGCGAGATAGTGCCTTCGGACTGTTTCAGATAAGATCCAGTCTACCTCAATCGCATAGAACGGTTCCCACGTGATCAAATTCGGCATTTGAATGTCACTCTTCCAAGAGTGCTGCGCCCCTTCTGGGGCCAAGGTCACGCCAGAGGGTGTACCAACAACGACAAAGCCAGAATCCCAGTACAAGTTGTAATACAACTGATCATAAGCTCTTTTTATGAAGAAATCGTAAACAGTCATAATGGGCAAGAACGGGATACCCAAGCGGCTTCTCATCTTGCCGAACGAACCTACGGCCGTCATACAATTCGCTTCTGCAATTTCGAACCGAATGTGACGAGTCCATGCATCTTCATAGGGAGAAAGCTTTGGTCTGCCTCTCTCCGCCAGGCCTAACTCTTCTTCCCAGTTTGGCTCTGATTGCACGCCGTAAATCCTTTCGTCCATCGCAGGATTGATGTTGGTCGAAGTTCCTACATCAGGCGCCATGGTTAGAACGAGTTCAGCCGCCGGCCCCCACTTTCTCTCTTCATCTGTAAGCGGTTTCTGTGGTTCTCCCGCTCGATCTTTTTCTTGCCTATTACCGATACGAATAAGTTTTGCAGCGAGCTGACCCCAAACGTATTGAGTATGAACCAACGGAAGATACTTTAGGTTCAATCCCAAAGTGTCAGGCATCTCACCAACTTCTTCGGCGCGATCGGCAAATATTTTTGCGTTTTTGTCGCGAAGAGCCCAAAGGGCTTCAGTCCCAGTGCGAAGTTCAGCGCTACGCTTAGCCAAGAATTTACCTTCGGCACTATCCTCGTCAAAACGGGCGAATGGATTGTCTGAAGTCAGGCCTTCAGCAGCCAAAACTTGATTGACTTCTTCTTCAGAGGTCATTGCGGAGTGATTCCCTGGCGCCGCATAACAATCCAGACCCCAGCCTTTGATCGTGTATGCAATGATCATAGTCGGGTCTCGAGTCTCTTTGCGGCACTCTCGCATCGCTTTCAAAAGCTCACCTACATCGTGTCCGCCGAGATTCTCAAACACGGCGAACAATTCTTCGTCCGACAGTTTTTTAAGAAGAGGCGCAAGTTTCTTTTCCTTCGCTAATAACTGCTCACGGATGATGGCTCCGTCGCGAGAGAGTAGCAACATTTGAAAACCATAATCAGAAAAACCTGTCTCTAAAATTTCTTTGAACAGCTGTCCGCCTTTCTGTTTAAATACGGCCTGACGCTTAGAACCATGTTGAACGCGAATAACTTTCCAACCGTTTGCAATTGCGACTCGTTCCATACGATCGCCATCGGTTCCTTGCAGGCCGCGCGGATTAGGGATTCGAGTTCCATCCAGATTCTGTCGGTTATAATCCACAATCCAGGTCACGTTATTTAATTCGCGCTCTGCTGCGTCCGGCATCGCTTCCATGAGTGAACCTTCGCGGAACTCAGAGTCCCCAATGAGCGACCAAAAATGTGCGTTCTTGGGAACGTCGAAGCCATGATCTTCGGCGTACCGATACGCGAGTGCCGTATACATAGATACAACAGGTGGAATGCCCACCGACCCAGAGGGGTAATAGTAGTAACCATCTGGGTCCCACTCCGAATGATAGCTTTGAAAAACGGGTTCTCCGTTCTGAGAAAATTTTCGGAGATGATGCATAGCCTGACGCATAGGCTCATCTTCGAGCCATTTCGTTCCCATCGGGACATCATGCATAAGTCGAAGCATGTAATTCAATGAATGATCCACCGGCGACGCGTGTGGTTTCACTGCAAATGTATCGGCCGCTTCGCGCGCACCCAGATGAAGAGCCGACATGATGTGAACGCAAGACGAACAAGATGCAGGATGGCCACCTACTTTGGGGTCACCAACCATCACATCGTCACGATGGTTTGCGTCATAGATCATCTTGGTTGCGTAGGCGAAAGCTCGTCGAGCAATGCTCGAAATCACTTTTGATTCGTTTTCAAAACTCACGGGGTCTTACTGACTCATATTCACGTTGTAGGGAACTGAAATCGAAAGCGAAAATGGGGCTTTTCGAAAATGTCATACGATGCAAGATATGAGAGGTGGTTATCCCGGCAATTAACGAAATTCTCGATTATGAGGGGCCGGCGACCCACGCCGTGCTCACGCTTGAGCTATCAGCCGATACCGAGACGCCGATCTCCTTGTTTTACAAGCTCAGCCAAGACCGACCGAACGCGTTCCTTTTGGAAAGCGTAGAAGGCGGTGAATCCCTGGGAAGATATTCGTTCATTGGGTTTGACATTGAAACCCTAATTGAGCAGACACCAGGCGAAGATCCTCTTAAGAACATTCAGGAAACCCTAGAAAGATACCAAGTGCTTCCCCGTGCTGGCATTCCTCGTTTTCAGGGCGGCGCTGTTGGTTATCTGGGATATGACTGTATTCAGTATTTCGAGGGTATCCAACTCCCCGCAAATCCATCGAATACCAGCGCCGAAGCCATCTTCATGCTGGTTGAAGACCTCGCCATTTTCGACCATCTCAAGCAGAAGGTCATCTTGCTCACTCACATGCCTTTGGCCGGAGACCGGCGATGGGCCTATCGAGCGTGTGAAAAAAGGCTGCACAGCCTGGTGGAGCGAATGAATAACGCCCCGCCCGCCCCTCGAGAACTCATTCCCGAAGAACGCCTCAAGTTACCAGAGCCAGCTTCCAACTTTTCCCCGCAGGAATTCACTGACGCGGTAGCGACAGCAAAGCAGGCCATACAGGATGGCGAAATTTTTCAGGTCGTTCTCAGTCAACGCTTTACGGTTACAGTGGAGGTCGATCCCTTTGAGTTGTACCGAGCACTTCGCGCACTCAACCCTTCGCCGTACATGTTCTACCTCAAATTTTCAGACAGCTGCGTCGTAGGTGCCTCACCCGAAGTTTTGGTGAGGATGGAAGGTGACGAAGTCCTCGTACGACCAATTGCGGGAACAAGGCCGCGCGGCAAAGACAAGGACGAAGACGAACATTTTGAGCAAGATCTACTCGCCGACGAAAAAGAACTCGCGGAACACCGGATGCTCTTAGATCTTGGGAGGAACGACATCGGCCGCATTGCCCAAATTGGAAGCGTCGAAGTAGACCGCCCCTTACACATCGAAAAATATTCCCACGTCATGCACATTGTTTCCGACGTCGTTGGCAAAGTAGAGCCAGAACTCTCAGCTTACGATGTTCTTCGCGCTTGTTTTCCCGCTGGGACCCTTTCTGGAGCGCCGAAGATACGAGCTATGGAGCTAATCAGTTCGCTCGAGCAAGACCGCCGAGGACTTTATGGTGGCGCAGTGGGGTATTTTGATTTCACTGGTAATATGGATACATGCATCGCCATTCGGACAATGTTGATTCGTGATGGGGCCGTGCATATTCAAGCTGGTGCAGGAATCGTGAAAGACTCAGTCGCCTCATCTGAATACGCAGAATGTGTAAACAAAGCGAAAAGCTGTCTTACCGCTCTGGCTCAAGCCACCGGCATGACAAAGGAATGAATCATGAAAGTCGTCATCATAGATAATTACGATTCATTCACGTACAATCTGTATCAGCAAATCGGGACACTCACGGGCGTAAGACCGGATGTATTTCGCAACGACGAAATCACGCTGCCCGAACTGGAAAGACTGCGGCCCACCCACATCGTTTTATCTCCTGGCCCTGGTCACCCGTCAAACCCGAGAGATTTTGGAGTTTGCAGGGATGTCATTACAGAATCATTTGAGAACATTCCTGTCCTTGGAATTTGTCTCGGACATCAAGGCATCATCGCTCATTTAGGCGGAAAAGTTGTACACGCCCCAACCATCGTACATGGGAAGATGCACACAATTGAACATAGTAATAAGGGGCTGTTTGAGCAGCTTCCCAAGCCTCTGAAGGTCATGCGATACCATTCACTCATTGGCGAACGCAGTTCTCTTCCAGAGTCTCTTCGTGTCACGGCCTGGACCTCTGACCAGCTCATCATGGCGATCCAGCACAAAGAAAGACCGCTGTTCGGATTACAGTTTCACCCCGAAAGTGTTGGGACTCCCGATGGCGACTTATTAATAAGGAATTTTTTGGACCAATGAAAAATTATCTCCACGCAACAAACATTCTTTTCCGGAATGAAGATCTAGGAGCGGAATTAGCTGAAGCGGTGATGGAAGAAATAATGACTGGCCAGTTAAACGATGTTCAGACAGCCTCTTTTCTCTCGGCTTTAGCCACCAAGAAAGAAACCGCCAGTGAGTTTTTAGGAATGGCAAAGGTTCTCCGACGCCACGCGTCCACAGTCTCCGTTGAAGGAGATTTGTTTGATACGTGCGGCACGGGTGGAAGCGGTCTCGATACCCCGAATACATCTACACTAAGTGCACTCGTCGTCGCCACCGCAGGCGTAAAAGTAGCCAAGCACGGGAATCGTTCGAGCTCTGGGCGCTGTGGGAGTGCCGATGTATTAGAAAAAGCGGGAGTAAACATCTCGCTCGGAAAAGCAGAGGTCGAACAGCTGCTACTCAGTCAGAACTTTGTATTTATGCTCGCACCACTCTTTCACCCAGCCATGAAGTTCGCGGGTCCAGTACGAAAACAAATGGGAGTCAGAACCTCTTTTAATTTTTTAGGTCCCTTAGCGAATCCCGCCAACGTATCACGTCAGGTACTTGGAGTAAGTGACCTAGCGAGGGCACCACTAATGGCCGAGGCGCTCGCAGGACTTGGTCTCACTCGGGCTCTAGTCGTGCACGGTCTGGATGGACTTGATGAAATAACCACCACTTGTCCAACAGCTGCCTGGTTTGTGCAAGATGGTCATGTTGAGTCTCTCGAAATCAACCCCGTTGACCTAGGCATTAATCGAGCAGAACACGCCGAAATCATGGGTGGTGACACTCAGATGAATTTAGAGATATTTGAACAGACGCTCCGCGGAACAGTCTCGGCACCGATCTGTGACCTCGTCTCGATTAACGCAGGTGCAGCACTGTGGGTTGCAGACGTTACTGACTCCATTGCCAAAGGTTATAAGCTGGCTGTAGAGATTATTCGGTCTGGCAAACTGCAGGACACTCTCACTTCTTATAAAAACCTGTCAAACGAGTTATCATCATGAGCATTCTGCAAAAAATTGTTGAATCAACCAAACGTTCTGTCCTTACCCGAAAAGCGAAACACCAAGGTTTCTCAAAGCCCGCTCGCAGCGACCGTGACTTTCGAGCGGCGCTGGCTCAACCAGGGATAGGCTTGATTTCAGAAATAAAACGGAAGTCACCGTCACGCGGGCTTATTCGCGACGACTTCGACCCTGCTAAAATTGCGGAGATTTACGGCAGGCATGCGAGTGCTATCTCTGTTCTCACGAACAATGAATATTTTGGCGGCAAAAGTGAGTTTCTTCAAGTCGCCCGACAGAATGCGGACTGCCCTATTCTCGCCAAAGACTTCTTCATTGACCCGTTTCAGATTCAAGAAGCCCGCTCATTTGGCGCCGATGCTGTGCTTTTGATGGCCTCCGTCCTCGAAGTCACACAAATCAACGATTTTTTGGCTCAATTGGACGAATTGCACATGAACGCGCTTGTGGAAGTTCATAGCGAAGCTGAGCTTGATAACGTTTTAGCAAATACCAATGCACCCATCGTCGGCGTCAATAGTCGAGACTTGAACACCCTTAGCATTCACGAAGAACAAATCTTCAAACTGGGTCCTCAGGTGAAAGCGTCGGGACGGATTCTCGTGGCCGAAAGTGGCATTTTTGAAAAGACTCAGGTCGAAAAGCTACACTCTTTAGCCGATGCAGTTCTTATAGGGAGCAGCATCATGCTTGCGCATGATATCGAGAAAAAAATTGTGGAGCTTGGATGGTAAAGATTAAGATTTGCGGTGTCCGTGATTCCCAAGGCGCTAAGGCGTGTGCGGAAGCAAAGGTCGAATTCGTAGGCTTCAATTTTGTTCCAGACCGACGACGCCAGGTCACCCCACAGCGAGCACAGGCTCTTCATATGCTTTGCCCTGAGTCATCGGCGGTTGGCGTATTTATGAATCAACCCTTCGAGGTAATCCAAAAAACCAACGCTGTATGCCGACTTGACTATATCCAACTTCACGGCCACGAAACCCCTGAATTCTGTCGCGAGGTGGCAACTTTAGCACCTGTCATAAAAGCATTCACCGTCACGGAAAACTTCGAGCAAGAAAGCCTAAAAGACTACGCGAACTCCACTCGGTTTTGGCTGTTCGACGGTGCAAAAGCAGGGAAAGGCGAGCGATTCGCCTGGGCTAAACTCAATGCCGCTTCTGTAGCGAAACCATTCTTCGTCGCTGGAGGTATCAATCAAACAAATGTTTCCAAAGCAATCTCTGAATTTTCACCGTACGGCGTCGACACCGCGAGTGGTATTGAGATAGATGGGAAGCAAGACAGAGGTCGCATCTTGGACTTTTGCGAAATGATAAGAGGTAATCCGTGAAACTTGATGGAAAATTTGGAAGATTTGGGGGACTTTTTGTTCCCGAGCTACTCATTCCGGCGCTCGAAGAACTCGAAGACGCTTTTCTGACCTTCCGAGACGACAAAGATTTCAACCTTGAGTTATCTCAGCTTCTCAAAGACTTCGCTGGGCGACCAACTGCGCTTTATCATGCAAAAAGAATTTCCTCTGAAGTGGGAACAAAAGTATACTTCAAGCGCGAAGACCTGCTTCACGGCGGCGCTCACAAAACAAACAACACCATTGGCCAGGCGCTACTCGCGAAAAAGATGGGCAAGACGAAACTCATCGCTGAGACGGGTGCAGGCCAGCATGGCGTCGCTACAGCTCTTGTCGGCGCCATGCTCAACATGGAAGTCGAAATTTTCATGGGCGCAAAAGATGTCGAGCGGCAGCGACCGAATGTTCAACGAATGGAGCTGTTTGGCGCAAAGGTACGCCCAATCTCAGCGGGGTCGGCGAGTTTGAAAGACGCGATCAACGATACCATGCGCTACTGGACCGCCAATGTTCGCGATTGCTTCTACGTCTTCGGGACAGTTGCAGGTCCTCACCCCTACCCTACTATCGTTCGAGATTTCCAAAGAATCATTGGCGACGAAGCGAGAGCGGAATTACTGGAACGCGAAAAGCGGTTACCTACGAAGGTTGTCGCCTGCGTCGGTGGCGGTTCAAACGCGATGGGACTATTCGCCGCCTTTATTGATGATCCCGACGTGGCAATTATTGGTATCGAGCCCGGTGGACATGGGATTCTCTCGGGTGCGCATGGTGCGACACTCAGCGCAGGAACAATAGGTTGTTTGCACGGTTCCATATCTTATGTTCTTCAGAACCAAGACGGACAAATCAACGAAGCTCATAGCATCTCCGCGGGTCTTGACTATCCAGGAGTTGGTCCTGAACACGCTTGGCTCAAAGATACGGGGAGAGCGACCTACCTTCCGGTTGATGACGAGCGAGCGCTCGAAGCATTTTCATGGCTGAGTCGCACAGAAGGGATTATTCCTGCGCTCGAAACCTCACATGCTATTGCAGCGATTCCCGATTTAGCCAAAGACATGTCCGAAGAAGATATCCTTCTCATCAACTTGTCTGGGCGCGGAGATAAGGACTTGGACCACGTCATGAATATCATCGGAGCACCAAAAGAATGAAGAGACTCAACAGCACCTTTGAATCCCTCAAACAGCGGAAGGAAGCCGCATTCATGCCTTTTTTGGTGATTGGGGATCCGGACTTCGAGACATCCCTCGAATTGGCGAAGAATTGTATTGCAGGCGGTGCGGACATTATGGAGTTTGGCTTTGCCTACTCGGACCCACCGGCTGACGGTCCTGCGATTCAACTTGCCGACCAACGTTCGCTCGCTGCAGGTTTTACCACAGACCGAGCTTTTCAGTTTATGGAGAACCTCCGCAAGGACACAGAAGTCCCCTTTGCACTGTTGATCTATTTCAATCTGGTCATGCAATACGGAATCCGGGAATTTTACAAACGTGCTTCGGACGTCGGAATAGATGCAATTCTTATCGCAGACCTTCCACTTGAAGAATCCTCCGAAATACTTCACGCCGCTGAAGAATTCAATATCGCACCCATTTTTATCGTTACGGAGCTCACCTCCGCCGAACGACTTCTTAAAATCACTCCGTTGGCAAAAGGTTACCTGTACGTCGTAACAAATCTAGGGGTCACAGGGACTCGACAAGAACTAGGCGACTCTCTTACAGCTACCATCAACCGACTTCGTCCACACACCGATATTCCAATGCTTGCTGGGTTTGGTATTTCAACGCCAGAGCACGTCAAATCTGTACTCAAAGCGGGTGCTGATGGCGCCATAGTTGGCTCGGCTCTCATAAAGCAAATTGAAAAGAATCTCGAAGACGTATCAGCGATGAACTTAGAAGTACGACAACTATGCAGTCGCCTAAAAGAGGCAACGCGCTAGCGAAACTACGGTTTAGTCCCCATCTTTTTAAGAAATTGTGTCAGTGCTGATTTTTCATATCCGGCATGGGACCAAATGATTTTTCCCTCGGGACCAACCACGATCATCATCGGCAAGGTCTCCGCCTTGTAGCGTCTCGCTAAAATACCAAAACGGTCGGAAAGCGCGGGAAAATTGAAGCCGAGTTTTTCCACTAATAATTTCCGCATCTCTTCAATGCCCTCTTTTTCACGATCAATAATAACAGCCGTAAGGAAATAACCCGCTTGCCGAATATCTTTCGACTTCTTCGCAAGCACCGACAGCTCTCTTTTGCAAGGCTCACAGTAGGAAGCACCAAACGTAAGTGCTAAGCCTTTTGACGAGACCTCTCTTTTTGGACCAAACCACTTCCGCGAGGAAAACATACGATGTTTTGAAAGCTTAGGATTGAGAGTCTTGAGCGTAAATTGTGGTGCCTCGGAGCCCAAAGGAAGACCTCTGGTGGATGGTTTCGATACCGCGTCGCTACTCTCACCGAAGGTGATACAGACCATCAGCGAAATCGCCAAACTCAGAACTCTCACGCTGTTTATCTAACAGACCCAAACGGTGGCGTCGATCACTAAAGCGCAGGTGAGAACAAAGAACAAAATGGCCGGCCAACCCCTTCGTTCGCCGGCCATTTTTCCGCTCTCTCTTTTCCCTTTTTTACCTTCCTACTGATTGAATAATGTTTTTGGCAGTTTCGTTATATTTATCAATAACCTGTCGTAACATGTCGAACATCTGACTTCTCTTGTCGATGGTTCGTTTCATTTTCATTGTCTCAACATCGATCGATGGAGCACCAGGCGGCTGTCCTTGTTGACCGCCTCGAGCACCCTGTTGCTGCTGCAATTGATTGATTCGTTGCGCTTGGCCTTGAATATCACGGTCCATTTTTTTCATAATCATCATCAACATCAATGTGACCATGTCTTCGACCGTCATTGCGCCGCCGCCCGGCATACCGCCGGCCATAATCGCATTGAGCATGTTAGGGTCCCCTGCCCCAAACATATTTCCGGTTCCTCGGCCTCCGTTTGCATAGAGTCCTTGATTCGGACGACGAGCACCTTGAGCCCCCATAGGTGCATTCGCTCCTACAGGTCGCGGTGGGACAGCGCCGCCACCTCTCACCGGCGCTGCTTGAGGACGAGGACCTAATGGTGCAGGAAGCGCTTGAACTCCCCCTGGCATCCCTGCACCTGCAAGAAGATTGCGAAGAGCGCCCATCAATGCTTGAGGCAATGCGCCCTGATTCGCTGCGCCTCCCATTCCAGGAAGTGCCCCCTGCATTGGAGGAGCAATCGCCGGTCCACGCATAGCGGCCTGATTCAATTGATTAAGATACCCCTGAGCATTCGCCGCGGCGATCGCACGACGCCCTCCTAAGCCACCGGCACCAAACGGCTGAATCATTGGACTCTGTTGAAGTTGAAGTCGACCGTCTTGGACACCTCCCGGAAGAACACGACCACCGAGCATCATCTCAAGCTTTTGTCGCGCGAATGGTTGTGTGTGAAGGAACCTTTCTAGCATGGCCCCGGACTGACGATTTGCGAGCTGTTGCACTCCTGCTGGAGAGTTGGCGGACTGAAGATTGAACGATTGATTGGGTGCATATTTGCTTGGACAACGACAGTTAGATGCTATCGCGGGAGGCATCGGTAGCTGAGCAGGGATTCGGCCGCTGGCAAACATTTGTCCCAACCGAGGTGCTGAAAGGCCGCCAGTCTTTTGGTACTTGTCTGCGAGCACGTTCATTTGCTTCGGTGAAGCTTTGTGTTCGCGAACCTTGTCGACGACTTGCTCTAATCCCAAAGCGTTGAGCAAGTGCCGCGCACCCCTTAGTTCATTACCGGCTCCAAGTATTGACATATTTTACCTTCTCCTTCCTTCATGCCTGCCCCAAAAACTCTGCTGGGACGAACACGTACACGAAGAGGATAAGCAAGCCGGATGCCAAACTTATAATCGACTGTAATCATTGTTTTTTTACGTTTTTCAGATTTATGCGTTTGCATATTCTTCCCAGATCGAACCAAAAAAGGTGCACAGCTAGGACTTCATAGTTCGACATGAATCTCCAGGATGACCCTAGATATGTGCATTTTTCCGACGCATCACGATATCTAATGATATATTCCTGTCATTCAACTCCAGTATGCTGACTTATCTTAAACGTATCAGACGCCAAAACGGCTTTACCCAACAGGAACTCTCATCGGCTTCTGGCGTCTCTCGAGCAACCATCAGCGCTATCGAAAGTGGCCATTGCAGCCCGTCTGTTCAAATCGCGATTCAGCTCGCACACGCTCTCCGAACGACGGTTGAAAGTATTTTTGGAAAGACTGGTCAGTCCCCTTACGATCGACTGGCTCGGCCTCCAGGGAGTAATGAAGATCGTTTTTGGTGCGCGGATGTCTTCGAACAACGCATCGCGTTTCCTGTAGAAATGCCCTTCGCATCCTGGGCACCTCACGATGGTCTCCTAAGTACCGCAAGGTCTAAGCCAGGAGACTCTCATCTTGCTGTCAATACTCTTGTCGTCGCGAGCTGTGACCCATTTATCGGTTTAATTCGTGACGAACTCGCAAAACAAGGTGTCCGTCTTATTTCCCTGCAACGTACAAGTCGTGAGTCTTTGAGGCTTTTGGAACTTGGTTTGGTTCACATGGCAGGGATCCATTTTGGAAGTGATCAATCAAGCACGCAAAACTATGATGCAGTCACTCAGTTACGGAAATTCTCTCCATACAAACTTCTACGCTACGCAACCTGGAACGCTGGGGTCGCATCCTCAGAAAATTATGACTCATACACTATTGAGCGAATTATCAATACTGATTGCAGATGGATAAATCGCCCGATGGGTTCGAGTGCGCGCGCCTCGCTTGATGAAATCCTTCGTACACGAACATCAACTCAAGCCGTGATCGGATACACCAACGAAGCCAACAGTCATCAAGCAGTCGCAGATATTATAAATTGTGGAGCCGCTGATGCTGGATGGATTCTCGAGGCAGTTGCATCCTCACAAAGTCTAAGTTTCCGCCCGGTCAAGAAAGAATTTTATGACTTATGCTTTTCAGGGCAATTTGAAGAAGACCCAAGATACAGGGCTTTTTTAGACCTTGTTCGTTCAAGCGAATTTCGTAACCTTTTTCGCGCCATTCCCGGCATCGAAACTCGAAACGCTGGAGACATCGTCAATGTCTCTTAGAAATGTCTTTATGCTCGGTTGTATATCGCTAGTCACGAGCAGCGCCTGTCATAAAATCATCCCATCTTCTGAGAGCAACATAGTATACATTTTTGCTGCGATTAGTGCTGCGCCTGCAATCGAGGAAATTGTAAAAGACGCAAAAGAGCTTGAAGTTATCGTGAATTCAGGAGCGTCCTCTGTCTTAGCACGCCAAATAAAAAATGGTGCTCCCGCTGATATATTTATCTCTGCAGATTTAGCTTGGATAAAATCGCTTGCGGACGACCAGAAACTGAAAAAAGAATCGATAAAACCGCTTTTGAAAAATTCTCTCGTTGTTGTCTCGACATCAACGAAAACGACATGGCCTCCTACAATCACATCGTCTCTTCGAATCGGTATCGCAGACCCTGACCATGTTCCCCTAGGCCGATATACCAAGGAAGCACTTGCACGCGAGAAATTATGGTCAAAGCTAAGAAGGAACTACGTGTTCGGAAAGAATGCTTATTCTACATTACGATTTGCTGAACGCAATGAAGTAGAACTTTCCATTGTTTATAAGTCAGACGCGCAAAAAAGTGACCTAAATGTGATTTATGAATTGCCGGCCACAGGTTCCAACGACATCATTTATCCGATCTCGCTGATATCACCTCAGGCTAAACCGGCTAGCCGTCAGATTTATGACAAAATACTTCGTTCTACAGCGATCTTCAGAACACACGGTTTCGAGATACCACGATGAACTTCGAAAGCGCTCATGGCGAGGCGATTCAACTTTCCTTACTTGTCAGCATCGCAAGCACATTGTTCGTATTACCAGTTGCTATCACTACAGCTTGGCTACTCGCGCGAACTAAGTTTATAGGAAAGGCTATTGTCGAGGCGGTTGTTTCGATGCCTCTTGTTCTTCCGCCCGTTGTCACCGGGTACTTTCTACTCATTATCATGGGACGGAATGGGATTTTGGGTCGCTACCTTTGGGATGCCTTCGGCATTCAACTTTCATTTTCGTGGTACGGAGCCGCTTTGGCCTCTGCTCTCGTCTCTTTCCCCCTTGCTGTCCGTTCCATAAGACAAAGCTTTGAGGGAATAAATCCGCAGTATGACGAAGTAGCCCAGACGCTCGGGGTCTCGAGACTTCGACGGTTTGCTACCTTACATCTACCACTTGCGATGCCGGGAGTCATTGCAGGCGGGCTCCTTGCTTTTGCTCGAAGCCTTGGTGAGTTCGGTGCAACGATCACTTTCGTAGGTAACATACCGGGCGAGACGAGAACGATTCCATTAGCGATTTATTCAAACTTACAACGGCCTAACGGTGAAACCGAAAGTATAGTTTTGGTTATTTGCTCCGTGATAATTTCCATCGCGGCAGTCGTCATGAGTGAAGTCTATTTATCTATGAAAAGGACCATCAGCGAATGAGACTCGAATTTAAACTGCACTTTCACCCTGCTCGACGGCCAAAAAACTCTTTCGAGATTTCCGTCGAGGGTTGTTGGAAGGGAGACCTGCACGTTGTACGCGGTCCCTCAGGTTCGGGAAAATCAACTTTACTGAAACTATTCGCGGGACTTCTCACGCCTAAAGAAGGGGTCATCACTCTTAATGACCAGGACTTAGTCAACACGAGTCGCCAGATTTACACCCCTGCTGAAGCCCGCAAAATAGGACTGGTATTTCAGGAGAACCTTCTGTTCCCACACTTGTCCGTTGAGCGAAATATTCTATACGGCAACCGCGATTCAGAATTCGCCAATCTTTTGATGCAAGCTCTTGAGATTGACTCAATAAAAAACGCAAAGCCGAGCAATATATCAGGAGGAGAGCAAAGACGCGTTGCAATCGCCCGCGCTTTGGCGGCCAAGCCAGAACTTCTCTTATTAGATGAGCCCTTTACCGGTCTAAACGAAAAACTGCGGCGTTCCCTGTGTCGTTTACTTGAAGTCATTCAGAGCCAGTACAATGTTGGACTGGTTATCGTATCACATGATTATGTAGAGTTGTTTGACACGCTAGACAGGTCATCAATCCACTTGATCGACTGCGGTAAGTTAACTGAGAACTGAAACGCGAGAAGAGCCCACCGACTCTTCGGGCATTGGTTCTTTTTCTTCGGTATTCGATAGGGACGACTGTCCAGCATCGTTCGCGGCGGGAGAGAACATAGAACGTAGTCGATATTCAGCCCTCGCCGATGAATTCACATCCTTAAACATATTGGAGACTTGCAAAAGAGCCCTTAATTTATCCTGCGCAAAACGAGGCAGAACCAACTCGAGAACAAGCGATAAACGCGCAATTTTTGGCACAAAAACGTCGACTTGATTCTTTTGCAAGGCCGAATGAACAGCTTTAGCCACGTCTTGCGGTGTAACTTTAGGCGGCCATATCGGTGCCGTCACACCATCAAAAAGTTCGGTATCCACGACACTTGGTAGAACATATGTAAAGCCAATATTCGAATCAAGATACTCTGCTCGAACGGCTTCCGTGAGACCTACAACGGCGTGCTTCGTTGCAGAATATATAGCTGAATATGGCACACCGAATTTGCCTGCTAACGAGGCAATATTCACAATATGTCCAGAGTTGCGTTCCTGCATTTGTGGCAAAAACGCGCGCATGAGGTTGATGACACCCTGTAAGTTCACCTCAATTTGGCGGTCGTTTTCCTTTCCGCTCAGCTCCAGAAAGTTACCGAGACACATGATCCCAGCATTATTGATTAGGATATCAACCGGTCCGTGCTGCTTGAGAAGGTCCTCGACCATTTGCTCAACCATGTTGCTATCACTCACGTCCATGACACATGACACGGCTTGACCGCCTCGTTCCTCAACAGAAGTGACACCAATCCTCGCTGAGGCCGCATCGATTTCTATGATGATGATTTTAGCGCCAGCACGGCTGAGTTCTAATGCTGTTGCCAGTCCGATTCCTCGTCCGGCACCCGTAATTGCGATGGTTTTTCCACGCATGTTTTGCCCCATAGTCTAATGCGAATACCAGACAATTTGACCTTGTCGCAACTACCTCTAACCGGTAGTCACCTCAGGTTACGGATGCGGCCGCCTCATCAAGAGTCTATACCGCAGGGTTAAACCGTGAATTTGGGTCGGGAACTCGAAAACAGAGCCGTTTCGGTCATATAATAGCTTAAGGAAAATCCTGAAAACCTTCGCGTTGACATGCATCAAGCGTCGGTACAGGGAATAAATGCGAATGAGCAATGGCGAAGAGACACTAAGAAAAGTCGGTCGGTATGAACTGGTCCGGAAGATTGCTACAGGGGGTATGGCCGAACTCTTTTTAGCGAAGTTTTCGGGACCGGGAGGCTTTGAAAAGCGTTGTGCTCTCAAACAAATCCTTCCTCAGTTTGTTGAGGACGAGGAATTTAAGCGGATGTTCCAAAACGAAGCGCGGGTCGCTGCGATGTTCGATCATCCAAATCTCGTTCAAATCTTTGAGCTCGACGAAGACCCAGCAACCAAGCGCTTCTATATCGCCATGGAGCTCATCAATGGCATGGACCTCCGCCAGCTCCAGAATCTTGCCCGCGAACAAGGTCAACAAATTCCTCCCGAGCTCGCATCCTGGATCGTCGCTCAAACTTTAGATGGCCTAGCTTACGCCCACGATTTTAAGGATTCTGAAGGCAACCGTCTCAATTTGGTTCACCGAGATATTTCTCCGCAAAATATTTTGGTGTCTTACGAAGGGGCCATAAAAGTCGTCGACTTCGGTATTGTGAAGGCAAGCTCCAACGAGGGAAAAACGCAGACCGGCATGCTCAAAGGCAAAATCGCTTATATGTCTCCTGAGCAAGCATTAGGTGAAAAACTCGACGCGCGTTCAGATTTGTTTGCGGTAGGAATTTGCTTGTATGAACTCATTGCAGGCGTAAAACCGTTCAGGGGGGCAAACGAGATAATGACGTTGAGGGCCATTTTGGAACAAGACCCTCCTCCGATTACGAGCTTCGTTCCAGATTGTCCTCGCGGCATTGAGAGAGTTCTGTATCGCTCTCTCGCGAAAAATCGAGACGAGAGATATCAGGACGCTCGCGAATTTCAGATCGATCTCACAAACGTTCTTCGTCAAACGCCGCTCCCTCTTGACCGGCACGTTTTCTCGGAATTTCTAAAAACACTGACGGAGAGTGGAACCGACCGATTCGACTCCACCAAACTGAAAATACCCCGTATTTCCACTTCGGCCGAACTTGAACCGGATCCTACGCCTAGCCCCATGAGATTTGCGGGTTCTCAACCTGCTGCAGCTCCTGAAGCCCCCGCCTCCATCGCGCCACCCCGCGCCGATAGCGGGGCTAGCGCCGCAGCATTTGCTCCCCCCGTTTCCTCTGCGGGGCCTGCAACTTCTCCAGGAGTCGCTGCCCCTGATCTAAACGGCCCTTCAGAAGACTCAATGGTTAGCTCAGTGAGAGCTGCAGGCGTCGGTCAAAAAAATTCAATGCTGGTCGTCATCGGACTCGCAGCTGTCGCACTGGCTGCTGTCGTCGGATGGTTCTTTCTCGGAGAAGAATCCGAACCCCTACCCATCCAAGGGACGACACCAGCGACTAAAATCGTCAAAACCAAGACACCGAAACCAACTGAAACGAAGCCCGCTGTTGCGCCAAAAGAAGCAGCCAAACCTGAGGTCACCGCCGCTGTTGAAAAAGCGGTTCCTGATACCAAGACAGAAGCAGACAAAAAGCCGACGGATACGCCGAAAACAGACAAAGCTCCCGCAGCTATTGTTGCGCAAGCAAACGAGAAAAAACCAGTCAGAAGGACTACGCGCAGGAACAACCGTCGCAATCCTGTAAAAAAGCCAACGCCTCCGAAGCCTCCTCCAGCGCCGGCTCCTAAGGTCAGCGTCGGAAAGCTCACTCTAAACACCGTTCCCAAAGGGCTCACTGTACGGCTTGGCAAAAAGAATCTCGGGAAGACACCACTAAACAACGTGAACATTCCTGTCGGCGACCATAAACTGTTCGTTAGCTCGAAGCCTTTTGGAATTTCGAAAGGACTTCAGGTTTCCGTCAGCGACGGCGGAAACGTTACGCGGAAACTCGTATTCGCCCGGGGGACGATCAAAGTCCTATCCCGCCCCTCAGCGAATGTGAGTATCAACGGACGTTCGAAAGGTATGTCTCCCACAAAGAAGCTGCCCATGTACGAGGGCAAACATGAGGTTCGACTCACAACGAATGATGGTCGCGAGGAAACTCGCATCATTAACCTCAAAGGCGGCCAAAACGAAATCGTCAAAGTCGTTTTCCGCTAACGCGACATGCCGCAAGTTTGACTGAAACAGCGTTTCACACTGTGACCAATGTCGACCCCCTGCATGATAACCAGTAGCTTCAGTAGCAAAGCTAACGCGGAGCGAGTACGTTTTCGTTTATCGTTTGAAAGGTTAGCGAAGATCTAGGTCAACCTGGGTAAGTTTTCCAAGTTCGACGGCGACGTCGTCTTCACAACCAAAGGCGAGCACGTTATCAGTCGAATCTTGGTCGGCAAATCCGTATGCGGCAACAATGTATCTGCCTTCGGGAATGACGTTAAACGTTTGCGCGCCCCCCATTTGTCGGCCAACGTCGTCTAAGGCGATGTCTTCGCCGAATATATAGGCATCGGGCCGATTGAAATACGATCGAACAGTGAGGCACGAAATGCCGAATGAATTGAAGCCAGCCAAACGCACGTACCCGACTCCAGCGACAAGCGCAGACTCGGAGAGGTCTATTTCAATGGCTATAGGTTCATCAGCCACGCCGCTTCCACAGGCTGTTAGAGCACAGCTGAGCGCAAAGCTGCTCAGTATTACTTGAAGTTTACGACAATACATCCGCCGGTATCCTCACTACATTCATTTGCAGGTGTAGCCAATGCGATCGCAACGACAGTCACAATCGCGGCCAATGCAACGCCGCCGCCTACACTGCCCCAAAGTACCCAGTCAAAGTCTGGGCCGAAAATATCCACAGCCCCTCCTGATGCCTCATCTTCAGCCTTTGGAGGTTTTGCCTGCACTTTAGGGAGCTCGGGCTTATCGGATGGTTTAGTTACTCCCCCCTGTTCTGGGGATGCACTGCTCGCAACGGGCGGCGTGGTTGCTCCAGTCTTCGCAGAAATTCTAGCGACCGTGATCGCTTCTAGCATCTCTGGTGATATTCCTTCCGGCGGAGCCGCTTTAATATCTAGGTCAAAGCAACTCGCCCAGGCTTTTTTAGCTTTGTCTGACTCACCGAGCTCAAAATGAATGACGCCAATGAACATAAAAGCCTTTGCACGATCCTTCACGTTCAACGAGTTATCATTCGTCGCTGATGTGAGCTTTTTCAAAGCTCGGTCTGTGTCTAAATTCTCGTAAAACGCGATACCGTCGGCAAGATCTTGTTTGCCATCCGCGAACGCGCTTACTGGAATCAAAAGCAGGCAAACTATTGATAAAAAGAAGAGCCGCATGATTATAGTCGGAGACTGGCCCATTCCAAGATTTGTTTCAAGTTTCATGATTAATTCGCTAGCTTGATAAAGAGACAAACAATCAGCCGACGGAGTAAAATGCTAAAGATTCGAATTTAGGCCGTTTGCGACAGAGCATTTGCCAAACGCCGAGAAATTGACGCTTCGAGCTTATCTGCTTTGACGCCTGCAGCGCGCGCTATCATCCCAAGTTTGACGGTAACGGTCACTTTGTCCTCATGAATAGAGACCTCACCCGAAGCCCCCGTCCCTTTTAGCCTAGCGTTATTCCCGGACCATTCCAACTTCATGCCGTATTTAGCAATCTCAGCAGCAAAGGACTCAAGTGCTGACTTAGCCTCATCGACAGACATCGCATGAGGCTGTTCTACATGGACAGACGACATAGTACGCTGAAATTATTTGAGTTTCTTTTCAACGAACTTCACGTGCTTACGAACCTTCGGGTCGTACTTCATCAGTTCCAACTTACCGGGTTTTGTTCGGCGGTTCTTGGAAGTCACGTAAAAATAACCAGTACCTGCGCTTGATTCGAGCTTAATTAGTTCACGACCTGTTTTAGCCATAGTTCGCTGGACGTAACGAATGGCTCACCCCTGGTCAAGCAAATGCTCAAGATTTGTTTGCTTTTAGCTTCGCCGCCATCTGAGTAGTGTAAGGACAAATATCCTTGGTATTTTCGTACATTTGCAATGTACGTTCTAAGTCATCAGGAAAATCAATATCAAAGCTCAAATCTAGTTCTTCTATAGTATACCCTGCATCCAAGGCTCGCTGGCGCGTTTGTGAGAGAACTTGATCTGTCGACCACGAAATATCGTGCAAGACCGCCAATTTTGATCCTGAAAACCCAATCAGATCATAGCCACCATCTTCAACAGGACCGACCACCACATCCACGGCCCTGAATACGAGAGCATCTAACGCTTTGGTGAGCCGCTCTGGCTTCATTGCTGGCGAGTCGCTACCCAACACGAGGACATATTCAGACTCGGTGAAATGACGTGCATGCTCAATTCGCTCCCCAAGTCCGCCGCTAGATTGTTGAAAAACAATCCAATCGTCGGGCATCAAAGCCCGGGCAAGGCGCTCGTCTTGATCGCTTTCCCAGACACAACAAAAATATTTGCCTATTGCTCTTTGATTTGCCGCTTGATCTACAAGACGAGCGACATCTCTCACAAATGCTTCATACAGCGACGCAGCCTCAGCTTCCGACCATTTCGACGTCAGACGAGTTTTCACTTTTCCAGGTTTTGGAACTCGTCCCATCACGACAATTGCTTCGTTTGTGTTTGAGCGAGAAGACATGTGCTTACAGAAACTTTAAACTGAGCAAATCTTGTACATCCAATAAACCAACAGGACGATGTTCCGCATCAACCACGGGAACTTGGTCAACGTGATAAGTTCGTAAAAGCTTTGCTGCCTCTGTCACTTGCTGTTCAGGACGCACAGTTTTTGGGTTCGACACCATAACGTCTCTTGCGGTTTGAGATGCGTCGAAACGATTAGATTCTAAAAGACGTCGGAGATCACCATCAGTGAACATTCCCACTAAAGCTCCCTTTTTCTCCGTGATCATGCACGCTCCCGGTCTTCCTTGGGTTTCAGTCATGACTGCAAGAACCTCGGGCAACGTTGCCTCAATCGTTAACACAGGCAGCATCTCCCCTTGTCGCATCACTTCATGAACTTTCATGAGTTTGCGCCCGAGCGCACCACCGGGATGAAATTGTGCAAATTGATCTTCTGTAAACCCACGACAATCCTGAACCGCCATTGCCAGTGCATCACCGAGCGCAAGCATCAATGTCGTCGAAGTTGTCGGCGCCAAACCATTTCCTGCTTCTTCAATCTTACCCATTGCAAGACAATATTTTGCACCGCGACCCAGTGATGATTCTTTTCGCGCTGTGATTGCAAGTACGGGAACCTTTACCCTCTCAAGAGGCACCAACAGACGGGTCATTTCCTCCGTCTCTCCCGAATGCGAGAGCGCCAGGACAACATCTCCGGGGCCGATGCGCCCTAGGTCCCCGTGCACAGCGTCTGCCGGATGGAGGAACAAAGACGGTGTCCCCGTCGAAGCAAATGTAGCTGAAATCTTCTGAGCAATGAAGCCGGCTTTACCCATTCCCGTCACAACGAGCCGTCCTGGAGAGTTCACGATCATCTCGACCATATTAACAAAACCATCATCCAAGCAGTGCTCTACGCTCGCGAGCGCAGCAGATTGACTCTTCAATACCTGACGTCCAATGTTCTGGATTTGGGACGGTTCAAACTCAGAAAAACTCACATTGCACCCGCATCAAAAACTCATACTGAGACCAAGATAAATCCGAAGCCAATCATGATCGGCGACTGCATCTAAGAGTCGATCAGCGTTGAGCGCGTCTGAAGCCTTATCGGAATCAAAAAGGAGTCGATTTCCTTCCCCTTCAAAAGCGACGTGTTTGTACTCATACTCCGCACGGGTAAAGAGTCCAAAATTTGAATTGAACCAGTATTTGATACCCGTTCCCGCAACGATGTCATATCCAGAACCGAACTCGCCAGAAAAGAATGGTCGTTCAAGATACGAGGACACAAGCTTATACGCAGCATGGAAACGAATATCGAGATGGCCTCTCAAGGTCGAAACTGTTGCAGCCATGCCCAGAAAAGGTCTCAGACTTGTCCAGGACAGCACAACGGAACTCGGCTGCATTGTGTCCGCGGTAAATTGCTCTTGCACGGTCATCGACGCTTGCTCAGCGCCGAGCATCGTTCGAAGCGAAAAGCTCTCGGCAAGCCTCAGGTCTAGATGTATACCGCCACCAAAGCTTACGAAATCACCAGCAGGTTTCAGAGGTTCTAAAGCTGGTTCAACAGCAGCAACATTATAAGCGAAAGGCTCGAAATACCCATATAGGTCGATACCAAGTCCCGCGAACGGGCTCGTGTAGCTAAGACGTCCACCCATTGAAGGCACACCGACGAGACCGTAACTCAAACCCGTAGCATAATCTCCCACGGAAACGGTGTATTTATGGCGCGCTAAAAGCCCGCCTTCTAAATCAACCTGAAGCCCTACTCTTGACGAATTAGATTCGGTCTTCTCTGTGACTGCCTCTTTTACGGGTTCCTCAATTTTCTCTTCAGACAAAATCAAATTTCGAGGTGACTCACTCAGGCCTGAATTCGCATCGATTTCATCTTTGGGAACCACATTCGTTGCTTTGGTCGACGGTTCACTCGGCACTTCAGTCGAGGTCTCTTCAGGAAACTCATCATCAGTTCCGGCCTTTTGAGCGGTAGAAGCACTCGACGGTTCTGCCGCTGCTATTGCCCGACTCTTACTCACAGGTGGCTCGTTGAGAGTCTTTAGATGTTCGGCAATTGCTTTGGAGATTTTTTCACCTAAGAATTTTCCAACTTTTTTTGCCCTTTTAGATGACTTCAAACGGCGCTCAAAACTCGTAATCTCTTGACCGTTTACGACATCAAGCACCCGGACCGCTATCTTCTTTTTCTTCTTCCCCGTGACCTTCCCAAGAACGAGGATCGCAGTTCCTCCTTCGCGCGCGGCTTCCAAGGTTCGTACACCAGCGCCAGCTCGTCGAGCCGCCTTCTTCAAAGACTTGGGTCCAAGGACAGTGTAATCGGAGGCACGAAGTTCAGCTCGAATAGCTCGAGCGACCTTTGCTTTTACCTTCTTCGATTTACCTTTAAAATTCGGTACAGCGATTTTTTCCGCATTGACAGTTGGCGCCGCTAAGAGCCAGCACGAAAGGGAAGCCAAAATCGTGACAATTCGAATTCGAGCAATCATCGCGTCTCCTACTTTTCTTCGTCGTCCTGACTCGCATTTCGTCCCAAGAGACGGTCTAACAATCCCGGCTTCTTCGATTCAGACGAAGCACTTTCACCTGCGTCATTCGCATCTTGCGCGGTCGCAAGAGGTTCAGCTAACTCAGATTTTGACTCATCCGTTTTTTTCGCTCTAGCCTTTCTTGGTCGAGTGCTTTTCGTCTTCTTCTTGGTTGTTTTCTTCTTTGCGACGGCCTTCTTTTTCTTCTTTTTAGGTGCCGGGCCTGCCGTTTCTTCTGCGGAATCTGAAACGTTGCTTTCTGTACCAGTGGACTCGTCTGGTTGCTTAGTTTCTATTTGGTTTGATTCAACTTTCTGGTCCGCTTCGGATGAACTCTTATCCGCTTCTTGCGAAGGAATACTTGCAGTAGACTCGTTCGAATCAACTCGCTCACTCTCTCCGTCAGGAGAGGCTTTTTTCGCCTTTCGAGCGGCCATTCGAGCCGCCCGTTCTGCTTTAATTTTTTCGAGCATCTCTTTCGAGGGCTTCCCTGTGAAGGTAGGTCCACCTGGAACGCTAGGCTCCGGAACAGGTCCTCCAGACGACTTTGATGCATCCTCAGATTTACCTCGCGATTTCGTCTTCGAGCCTTCGCCATCTGAGGCTTTCTTTTTAGAGGACTTCTTCGGTGACTTCTTACGCGACCGCCGACTAGCATTCGAACGTTTTTTCCTCATTTCTTCACGGGATGGAAGTTTGTCTGTTATTTCAGCTAATACTTCTCCCATAGACATGAAGCGGACATCGTCAGAAGCACGATCCATGTCAGCACGCGCGATAATAATAATTTTGACGCCATATTCGCGCTCAAGACCAAGTAATTCACTACGGCGATAATTGAGCAAATATTCGGCTGTTTGAGAATGGGTTCTCGCTCGAACCTCACCAACTCCCCCCTGGGCAAGTCGCGTTTCAATTCTTTTTAGCAAAGAAAGGGAGTGAGACTCAGGGCTTCTAATCCAGCCTGTCCCATCACAAACAGGGCACCGAGTTTGGAATGATTTTTGGATCCCCTGGCGAATTCGCTGTCTGGTCAAAATACACAAACCACTCGAGGTTATTCGAGAGATCTTAATTCTAGCCTTATCCGTCTTGGATGAATTTTTCAGAGCTTTGACAACGGCACGTCGATTGCGTTCCAGCTCCATATCGATAAAGTCAACAACGACAATCCCACCCAAATCTCTCAACCTAAGCTGCCGAGCAATCACTTGAGCGGCTTCAAAGTTCGTCTTATAGACTGTATCTTCGTGACCCTTTTCAGAGGTCATCTTGCCGGAGTTCACATCGATTGCGACCAAAGCTTCGGTTCTGTCGATAACGATGGAGCCACCGCTAGGGAGTGGTACGTTCCGATCAAAGGTTTCTTCGATCTGCGATTCGACATGATGGTAAGCAAACATCGGGATTGGATTTTCCCAAAAACGGAGCCGGTCTACGGCTTCGGGCATCAGTTCTTCAAAGTACTCACGCGCAGTTTCGTACTCATTCCTAGAATCGATCCACACCTCGTCGATTTCATCATTGAACAGGTCACGGAGTGTTCGGCCGATAATGTCGGGTTCTTTATAAAGAAGTGAGGGAGCACGTGCGATGTCACCTGCTTTCGATATTTCTTCGTGACGCTTAACAAGCTGATCTAAATCTTTTTGAATGACCGATTTGGTCCGTCCCAGTCCTGCGGTTCGAACGATATAACCGCAGTCTTCAGGAATATTGATTTTGTCGGCCATCGCTCGAATCTTTTTGCGGTCGGCGTCGTCTGTAATTTTTCGAGAGACTCCACGCGCATCACTACCCGGCATAAGTACAGTGTAACGGCCTGCCAAGGACGTGTACGTCGTAAGTGCTGCACCTTTTTCGCCAACTGCATCTTTATCGACTTGAACGATGACATCTTGGCCTCTTCGCAGAACGTCTGTAATGCGAGGTTCGTCCTTACCTTTCCAAGGCTTACAAAACTGTTCGTCCGAAACTTCGTCAAAAGGCAAAAAGCCTTGCTTGTGAGCTCCGTAGTCAACGAATGCCGCCGCGAGTGAACCTTCGACGTTGTGTATTACACCTTTATATATGTTCCCTTTTATCGTGCTACGTTTTGATGATTCAATATCCAAGTCGACGAGTTCGCCGTCTTTCACTACTGCAACGCGAAGCTCGTCTGCGACGGTCGCGTTGATCAACATGAGGTTGGTCATGATTATTTTCTTTCCGGCTCGGATCTATCGACACTTGAGCCCCGCTGAGCGTTAACTTGCGATCTTTTACGCTCGACACGACGTCATGGATTTTTGTCGCGATTGGTCTACGTGTCATCTCCTGCCTCTCTGAGATTCGAATTAGGGCAACCCCGCAAGAGGGCTACATTCTGAAGTCACCATAAGCCGATCTTGCAACGATCTACAAGTACAAACCCGTGATTTCCTTGACCAATACGTAACATGTCCATAGGTGATGCTGGGCAAATGCTCAATCCAGACCTCGGTGACGGACTCACCTTCGATGACGTACTCTTGACCCCCGGATACTCGGCTGTTGTTCCGCGGGATGTTCAAGTAAAAACAAGACTCACAAGAAACATCGATCTCAACATTCCTATACTCGCTTCGGCAATGGACACCGTGACCGAAGCCAAACTGGCGATCGCGATTGCTCAATTCGGTGGAATAGGTGTGATTCACAAGAATCTCCCGGTTGCTCGTCAGGCATCAGAAGTATCCAAAGTTAAACGATTTGCTCATGTGATCATCAGTGACCCTCTGACGGTCACCTCAGATATGTATATTCGGCAAGTTCAAACCCTGTCCGAAGACAGAGGTATTTCGTGCTTTCCCGTCGTAGACGACGGCAAACTTTCCGGCTTGCTCACGAATCGTGACCTGCGAGCCTATGCAAGCCGACCAGATACACTGGTTCAGGAAGCAATGACAAAGCAACTCATTACAGGCGAACCAGGCATATCTAGCGCTGACGCGGAAGCGCGAATGCACGAAAACCGCATCGAACGATTACCGATCGTCAGTGAGAAGGGAGAATTACTTGGTCTCATCACCATCCGTGATGTCGACAAGCGACGCAGGCGCCCTCACGCTGTCACCGACGAGCAAGGACGGCTACGAGCTGCTGCAGCAATCGGTGTGAGTGCTGACAGAGAAGAACGAACTCAAGCGCTTATCGACGCAGGCGTCGACATTATCGTCGTTGATTCAGCCCACGGACACAGTGAAGGTGTGATTAATGCCGTGCGCGATACAAAACGAGAATATCCTAACGTAGAGGTCATCGCCGGGAATGTTGCCACCGTTGCGGGCACCGAAGCCTTGATTAACGCTGGAGCTGACGCAGTAAAAGTAGGCATTGGGCCGGGCTCAATTTGTACAACTCGAATTGTTGCAGGTGTAGGCGTCCCCCAATTGACCGCTGTATCCCAAAGCGTTCGACTCGCAATGAGACATGATATCCCCATTATCAGCGATGGCGGTGTTAAGTACTCAGGCGATGTCGTAAAAGCACTTGCTGCCGGCGCTTCCACAGTCATGATCGGCTCTTTATTCGCTGGAGTTGAGGAATCACCCGGTGAAATTATTCTCTATCAAGGGCGAGCCTTCAAAAGCTATAGAGGCATGGGCTCTATTGGGGCCATGAAAGAAGGTTCCGCCGACCGGTACAGCCAAGAAGGTGAAGCCGCACCCAAGCTCGTCCCAGAAGGCATTGAGGGACGCGTTCCCTATAAGGGACCTATCGAGGACACTCTGAATCAGCTACTGGGCGGACTTCGCTCTGGCATGGGATATGTCGGCGCAGCGAATCTACAAGAGCTTAGAGAAAAGTCTAATTTCGTCAAAATATCATCTGCTGGTCTCAAGGAGTCTCACGTTCACGACGTGATCATCACCAAAGAAGCACCAAACTACAGCCCCTAGCGCATTATACTTCTCACCTCGCGCGGAAATCTAATCTCTCCTGAAAAGACAAACTTCGCAGGGCCCTCAATAAAAATCTCGCCCTCTTCCTCATCGACTGTCAAATCTCCACCAAGTAAGGAAACCAAAATTCGATCGCGCGACAAGCCTGGGAGCAATGTACTGAGCGCAGCAAAACTCGCACCCGCGCCTGTCCCACAGGCTTGAGTGAGTCCTGCTCCACGCTCATGAACAATGACGCTAAGTCGTTCTGAATCCCAAGCGAGAAACTCAATATTACTTCGATCTGGAAAGGTTTTGTGGTGTTCCAACGCCGCCCCAAATTGTTTTGCATGGGCAATAGCAGTACTTCTATCGTCAACGGGCGCGAGAACAAAATGAGGATTCCCCATGTCTACTCTCAATCCTCTAAGCGTTTGGTCCTCAAGCTCGATTTCTTCTACTGCTTCAGAGATTTTTGGATGCCCAACACTAACTCGTACCATCTCTTCAGAAACAAGATATCCTTTTCTTAGACCTGAATCTGTATCGAAAATGTGTTCAGCCTCGCCCAAATAGGAAACTACGCAGCGCAAGCCATTCCCACACATTGCCGCGACGCTCCCATCAGAATTCCAAATATGCAGACGGGAATCAGCATCAGAAGTCCTAGAAGGCAGTATGGTAAGGACGCCATCCGCACCTATCCCGCGATGACGATCACACAGCCGCTTCGCGAGCTCGGAATCGATAAGATGTCCGCTTTCTCTTTCATCGAGAACAATGAAGTCATTTCCTAAACCATGATATTTTCTAAATGTAGGCACGTTTCCAAATTCCTTATACTCCGTAAATGTCGCGCAATCGTGGTATGTCTTGCAAGGCAATGAGCCAACATATCGAAACCGTTACCTTTGATTTAGACGGTACCCTTATCAACAGCCTGGAAGATATCCGCACGGCCTGTAACATGACACTGTCTGAACTTGGATATCCTCAAAAAACCTCATCAGAGGTCCGCGCAATGATTGGGCACGGCGTCACCCATCTTCTCACTTTAGCGCTGAACTCCGACGACCCAGAAATCATCGCTCGAGCAAAAGAACGCTTCGGACCTCTATATTATGAGCACCTTACAGAAACGACGAAACTCTATCCCGGTTTTGAGGAGACCTTAGACACTCTCCAAACAAATGGGTTCAACCTGCTTATCGCAACCAACAAGCCTGCTCACTTTACCCAAAGACTCGTTAAGCACTTGTCTTTGGACAAATGGTTCTCGGGGATAGCAAGTGCAGACGAAGCACCGCAACGAAAACCAGCTGACGACGTTATACGCCTCGCTCATCAGCGAGGAGGATTAGATTTCAAGCCAGAGACACTCGCCTACGTAGGAGACATGAAAGTGGACCTTAAGACGGCAGAAAACGCCAGATGTTGTTCGGTCTATGCCAAATGGGGATTCGGCCCGTCGGTCGCGCCTTACAAGGCTAACCACAGCGCGTCTTCGCCGAAGAGTCTCTTACGGATATTTGAGAGAGAAAAGTAGGAGGGGCTCACTAGCTTTGTGGGGGGGGCACTCGGGCCAACTCACCCCTCCGCACCCGAGTTATGCATACTTTATGCCAATCCGTTTACCAACAGAAACAACCTAAGCTAGCATAAACCCGTTCTCTTGCGTGGTAAAACAACCTCGTATCGCGAGGTCTTTTTACCGCTAACCTGTTATTGACTCGTAATTACGAACCTTTATTTGTTTCATGTTGCGTGGTAAATGTACCGCATGAAGCCGGGGAACCCTGATACTGCTCGAGTTTTGGTCGTAGACGATGACCCCAATACTAAATATCTACTCGAAACGTTTTGCATTCAGCGAAGTGATCTCAGTCTACAATTCGCCTACAACGGCCAAGAGGCTCTTACCGTTATGGATAAGACCCCTGTAGATGCCGTCATCACCGATCTTCGCATGCCTATCATGGATGGCGAAGAATTATTGCTTCATCTAAGGAGGTCGAGCCCATCTCTACCCGTCCTGATTATGACGAGTTATGGCAGCATTGAAGATGCGGTCGATTACCTGCAAAAAGGCGCAGATGATTATCTATCCAAGCCACTCACGCGTGATGCATTTCTTCACCGTATCGACCGCGTGATTGAACGGCTGAACCTTGCCAACGAGGTCGAAATTCTGAGAAAGCGTGTCGATGGTAAATCTAAGGAAAATCTGATTGCGCGAAGTCCGGCGATGTCACGAGTCATGAACCGGATTCCCACAATCGCTCAAACGGAGGCCTCCGTCGTAATTTACGGAGCGTCTGGAACCGGTAAAGAAGTGATCGCCCGAGAGATTCATCGTCATTCACGTAGAAATGAGCACGCATTAGTGGCCGTCAATTGTGGATCACTTCCTGAAAATCTTCTGGAGTCAGAACTGTTCGGTTACAAAAAAGGCGCCTTCACGGGCGCAGAAAACGATAATAACGGTTTGGTTGAAGAAGCGCATAAAGGCACCCTTTTTCTCGACGAAATCGGCGAAATATCTCTGTCTGTGCAAGTCAAGCTTCTACGCTTTCTTCAATCGAAAGAGTACAAACCTCTAGGTAGTCCTAAAAACAAAATCGCTGATGTGCGAATTATCGCTGCGACCAACCGAGATCTCGCGCAAGGGGTTGCTGACGGCTCATTTCGCGAAGACCTCTACTATCGTTTGAATATTATCCCTGTTCATCTTCCTACTTTGGTCGAGCGGCGTGCTGACATCTCTGTTTTGGCATCCTTCTTTCTCGAACGCTTCAATCGGAAGTTTGAACGAGACGTCCAATTCAGCGGCCCTGAGGTTCGTGCCCGACTTGAAGAGCATGATTGGCCGGGTAATGTTCGAGAGCTTGAGAACAAAATTGAACAACTGGCCGTCATGGCCGTAAATGGCATCATATCCGCCGAAGATATTGAGTTCATTCCAGCCCCCGCGTTGTCTCGGAGTAATTCTTCACCGCGTAATCGTCCTCAACTCAAAACTTTCCGGGAGGAAAAAAGTGAAGTGCTGTCTGGTTTTGAAAAAGACTATCTCACGCGCGTACTGATCGCTGAGGATGGGCACATTACCCGCGCCGCGAAGCGAGCCGGTATGGACAGAAAAAACCTTTGGCAATTGCTGAAGCGCCATTCAATCGACGCAAGTGACTATCGCCGCAACGTATAGAGAAAATTAAAACATTGCGTTGCTCAGGAAATGAGCTCGATACCTTTTTATTTATTGCAAGTATAGAAGGCAGGAAATGAGGGCGGCTTTGCATATGCGCCGCCGCCCTAAGGTGAATAACGGCCTACTGACAGGCGACTCGTAAGCCCCAAGACTCGAAAGTACCATCATCAAAGGAAGGGAACGTATCTACAGCGGTGATAGTCCAATCACCATTGCCTGTATTACCTACGAAGTCCCCGAGATTACCGTCTGGAGTCAGCGTTACTGGGTAAGTACCAATCAAATTTGCCCCGAACACAAACCTCGACTGTTGAAGCCTGACCGTAACCCCATCTGGAGACTCTAGGTCCAGATTGATATCATAGCGATAGTCATGCGGGATGTTGACATCAATCTCGAGGCTAGTAACGATACAAGCTGGCGTAGCCGCTAGAGTAATCGTATCAATCACAGTAGTATTACCTGCATCCAACGGCTGGTTCACCTGGCTTGACCCCGAAATTACAGAACCTTCAAGCTGACAAGAGGCATCACAACCGTCGCCCGCAATCGTGTTTCCGTCGTCGCAAGTTTCGGTCACAAGTGCCGTAGTTGTTCCTGTAGCAACGCTATAGGTTTCACCCGTAATTCCGTTACCACACACGTCGAGCGCAGTACTTTCAAATACAACTTCGTAAGAGCTTACCGTATCATTATCGAAATAATCACCTACCTCTAAGAAGTAGGTACCTACCTCCAAAATCGCAAAGGAATCCGTAGGTTCAAACGCCGGACATCTACCGTTTGTATCATCGTCACTACCAAGTAACGTCGTTCCGTCAGAAGCATACAAGTACATAATCATATCATCAAAACCACAACCACCACTCGCTGCATTCGGAGCATAGACACTCGCGAGAACACGAGACCTCTGAGTCACAGTGATCTCGAACAAGTCTCGCTCACCAGCAACTGAGATAGATTCTGCAAGGGTCGAAGTTCCTGACGGAGCGGTGTAGTAGCCATTCGGTTCCTTCACGCATACGTCAGAACAACCATCACCAGAAATGTTGTTTTGGTCATCGCACGTTTCGCCCTGGTTGCTTTCGACGATTCCGTTTCCGCACACTGGGTCGATAACTGCGACATCCAGCTGAGTCAGACCACCCGTTTGACCTTGGTTAATGGTGACCAGATAGTATGTGCCCGTGCTGAGGTCTGTCGCGAAGCCATCTGCGGGCACGTGGATCGCCGCACAATCGCCAGGACCGTCCGATACATCATTACCTAGCACTTGGAAATCCGAGTTCGCAAAATTGAGGTAAGTATCCACTGTGCAACCACCCATTGCGTCTGCCGCAGTCGCCGTGACCGACTGACCTGGTGTCGTAATATCGACTCGAGCAACCCGGTAATCATTCGGATTTGGCAAATCGACTTCAACTGTGGCTGTCGTGGTAACGGTGGTCAGGAGTTCAAAATTACAGGTTGCATCACAACCATCGCCTAAAGCGAAGTTGCCGTCATCACACTGTTCACCATCATCTACGACATCATTTCCGCATTCAGGTGGAATAATTTCCAAGTGCAGGAAGTAAACGCCAATCGTGGTGTTGTTCTGCGAGGTTAACGTGCTTCCTGGTGTATTCGCTGTATACCCGTTAAGTGCGACCGTATAAGTACCCGCACTCATTGAATTGACTCCTGTCTGGATGTTCGGATGATATTCCCCGCATAGGCGTTCAGAAGCGCTGCCGCCTCGCTCGAACGCGGAGAAGCTATCACCGCTGTTCAATGTAGTACCGGACTCGTTGTACAGTCGGAACCGGATTCCATCGCCACCCGCGGAGATGGGGTTACAATCATCAAGACTGTTTACACCAACCCAAATCTTCGCGTGATAACCTTCAGGTACGGAGAAGGAATAGAAGTCTTCGTCACCCGTGGGGTCAATCGCGCCACGAATAATGACTGACGTCGCCGCCGATGTGCTCGAAGCAATAAAGGTCGCGTTTTGAAGATCATCGTTGGGCTCAACCTCGCCGATACCCTCAAACTGACAAGTTGCATCACAGCCGTCACCAGCCAAAGTGTTCCCGTCGTCGCACGTTTCATTGTATGGCTGTGCGATTTCAACGATGCCGTTACCGCAACCTTGCCCAATCGTATTCACGACCAATTCGTAATTATTGACCGCCGCACCTGAACGGTGAGCGACACCAATCAGGTACGTGCCCGGCTGACGCAAACCAGCGACCGGTGAAAGACGTGGATCTAGTTTTGAACAGCTGTCAACACCGCTGTCGTCGTCAAAGGCAAGCGATGCGCCTGTGTCATCGAGCAGCGTCAGGGTAGTGTCAGTATCGCAAGTTGGTGCCGATGGAGAGAACGTCTCCGCGACAATGTAACCCGGTGCAAGCATTTGCACGCTGTAGTAATCAATGTCACCCGCAGGGTCGAGGGAACCACTAAAGGTTGTATTCGCGCCGGGCGCCTGCATTGAGCCGTCAATTGGCAACGTGCAAGTTGCGGAGCAGTTGTCTCCGTTGGCGGTATTTCCGTCATCGCATTGCTCACCGGCGTTCAATTCGGTGAGGCCGTTTCCGCATACAGGTGTTTGAACACGGGCCAATAGGACGTAACTCCCTGTTGATGAACTCGACCATGCTTTCACTTTGATGAAATACGTTCCGGCTGCAAGGTCACGTGCAAATGCATCCGTGAGTGGCCCAATCGCAGAACAATCACCCGGACCACCTTGGTCATCCGTACCGAGACGATTGCCCATCGAGTCATAAAATTCAATCTCAGTGTCGAGATTGCATCCGCCTTGGCCATCGCTGGTTTGGGCGAACACTGAACTGCCTGCCTGAGTCACGGTCACTGCGTACCAATCTTCATCGCCAGCAGGATCAATGTTACCGAATGCCCCACTGCCGTCGCCGGTTAGAGCTATCGCAGTCGAAGAAGTGTCGTTGGGCTCTGATTCTCCAGCGAGCTGTGACACTAAAGTAACTTCAGTGGATGTACCACCTGCGCTGCTCGCAACGAGTTCGAACAATGTCGTTGCGCTGACCATCATGGACCAGGTGCCGGTGGCCGTCGTGGTTGTGTGTATGGTCATCCCGTTGACATCCCGAATTTCGATAGACGTTGCGTCCACAACATCCCAAGTCAGCGTTGCCGTCACAGTTGCTTGCGCAAAAGTTTGCGGCTGAACAGTGAAGTCAGTGATGCCTGGTTTACGTTCAGCTTCGACACGGAGTGGGAAGTTTGCGCCACCATATAGGTTCGTTGCTTCAAGCGTGAACCATGTACCCGTCGATGTGAGCGTGACTCGCGCAGAGCCGTTGAGTACCGCTGTATCAAGAATTTCAGAAGCATCTGGCGCCATGCGGAGAATACGAATTCGGTCTGCTCCCAGCGCTTCCCAGCTCAGGGTAACTTCGCCATTGACTGGACCCGGCTGCGGACTTGCAGAGAACGAAAGAATTTCCGGAGCCGCAGTGCTTACGCGCACGGTAATCGTGTTTTCAGCGTCACCCCATTGGGCGTTGAGCGCTCGCAGTGTGTAATCGGTGGTTACCGTAGGGGTGACCGTGAACTGTCCCGTGAGAGATGCAGAAGTAGTTGCAGTCGTGCTGCTACCGGCAATGCTGATAGAGATCCCGTCTGGTGCATCTGAAACGTCCCAAGAAAGAATGGCAGGACGACCAGTAGGAACCGTGTCGGGCATTGCAACAAAGCTATTGACGCTCGCTCCGGGTGGGTCATTGACGGTAACCATAACAGTTTGTTCAGCCATTCCGAATTGATTAGTTGCAACCAATTTGTAGACTTCATTGGCTCCTGGAGAAGCTGTAGCCATTCCCATGGCTTCAGTGCCATCGTACACAGTCGTGGTTGAAGTTTGAGCGGTCAACTTGATGGATGTTGCACCCATGACGTTCCAGCTTAGAGTGACGGAGTCTCCCAAAGTAATCGCGTTTGGCATAACTACGAAAGATGCAATCACCGGAACGGGTCGTTGTACGGTCAATGTGACTTTCGCTGTCACAGGTCCGCCTTCACCTTTTGCAGTAAGAACGTACTCTGTCGTGGTACCAGGCATAACCATTTCGGTATCAGAAACACGGTTCCCGTCCGCAACCACGACAGCACCATCGGCCGTTGCGATACTGACGGAGTCCGCATTTGCTGTCTCCCAAGCGAGAGCTGCTGTTTGTCCAACATTAATTTCAACGGGTGATACAGAGAAGCTCGTCACGGAGACCATTTCGGGGGCTTGAACAGCGACCGTCACACTTTGTGTGGCCGACTTCGAGCCATTTTTCGCGGTCAATGTGAAAACGGTGTCACTCGTAATCGCGTGGGTTGACACCATACCGGAGAGCGTCGCAGAGGCGCTCAAGGGAGCATCTCCCGTTGATGACGTAATTTCCACGGTCTCAGCGTTCGAAACAGCATACGTCAAAGTGACCATGCTACCTTGTGCTACCTTGTCAGGACTCGCGGAAAAAGAGCTAATGACGGGGGTAACTTCCGTCTCCATTTCTTCGGGATCGTCGGAACCACAACCGACTGCGAAAATCCCCGAAAGTGCAGTGAGTACAGTAAAGTACTTGAAATTGAACAATCTCATATTTATCCTTATCGCCTTGTTGGCCCATGTGAACTACACGACCACATCCGAGCGATGCAAGTGATATAGGACACGTCGGGTCATTTTTTCCGTGGCCAGCCGAATCAAGGTCATATTCAAGTTGACACGGCATAATTTTTAAACGCCCCACCAACAAATAAAAGTAAACAGCATTAGAGTTTTAACCCAACAGCCTCGTTTGCTGACCTCTTCTGGGTGTGTTTCAATCCGGGTCGTGAAAGATGGTGCAGCAATTTTGGTAGTATTCGTGACTGCCCCGGAGAAGGAGGCCTCCGCTCTTTCTAGGTCCCTAGTAGAAGAAGGCCTCGTTGCCTGCGTCAACATCAACGAACCCATTCGGTCAATTTATGCGTGGGAAGGCAACATCTGCGAGGACAGAGAGTCGCTATTAATTATGAAGACAGTCACTGACAAATACGATGAGTTGGAGCAAAGAATTCACTCACTCCATTCGTATGACACACCCGAGATTATCGCGGTTCCTGCTGCGGCTGTGTCAAAAGAATACGCACAATGGGTCCGAGAAGTTGTAAGTAAGGAATGCAGCAAATGAAACGTATATTATTTGCTACTGGCGACCGCTCGTTTTCGATGTTTTTGGCCGAAGCTTTGCTCGATAAACAGGTAACAGTCGACAAACCAATGTTACGCTCGATGCATTGGGATATTTGTCGCGCACACAGCGCACTCGAACTCTCCGTACTCGTCGACTGTGGACGGCGTCAATTCGACATCGTGGTCGTAGACCAGCAGCTACCGGGACCCGACTGCCTCGAAGTGATCGCCGACCTTCGAAGATTTGATCAAACTCAAAACGCGGCAATCTTCGTAATCACTGAGAGAGGGAAGCATCAACTGGTTCGCAGAATCGCGTCGGAGAGATATTTTGTTTCAGGATTTATCGAACAGCCTGTGTCACCGAGTAGCCTACGCGCAAGTTTGTCTCACGTTGGACAGCGATCGCGAATACTCATTATAGATAAACAACAGAGGGTGATTGAAGACATTGCACGTATGGTTGAAGAGGCTGGGTATGACGCGTTCGGTCTTCGTTCAGGCGAAAAAGCTATAAACCTGAAGGGGCTAGACGGCTTTGATGCACTGTTGTGCGGTGCCGAGCTCGACGACATGAGCGGTGCCGAGCTTTGCGAAAGAATAAAGCAATCACCACAGTTACAACACCTGCCATTCTTCATCTGCGGGTCAATGGAGCAAGTAGCTACAATAAACATTGCTGAGAACGCGTATCGAGCAGATGGGTTTATAAAAGCCCCCGTCTCAACGCAAGATTTATTGCGAAAGCTTTCAACCGTTACAGGTAAAGCACGTCCATCTTCTATACCGCCGAGCGATTATTCGGGTTACGTGAAGCAGACGGTTGAAGTCAGCATTCCCGACGATAAGGCAGACACCGCGCCTCATAGGGCTGTTTCTTTGAAAAATGACACTCAACGCCCAAATAAGACGCAACTTGAAACTGAAAAAGACACGACGAAGCAATCACCAAAGCAGACTACAAGGCGCGACTCAAGGGTAAGAACAACCAACGTTTCAGCGCAAGCTCGCATCAGCTCCTCTGATGCATACAAGAAGAAAATTCGGGCGACCAGACGGGTGCCGTGTAGAATATCGGTACAGCTCCAAAATGGGACGACAGTTCACGAATCAGAAACTCTAAATATTTCTAACGGGGGCATCATGGTCTCCACTGATATACGGATGGAAATGGGAAACCAGGTTGAACTCACGTTCTCGCTACCCAACCTAGAAGAAACAATTAAGGCTACAGGGAAAATAGCGTGGTTGAGCAGCCCACCGATACGCTCAGGAGAACCTACACCGCTTTCTGTCGCAGGTATCAAGTTCAATAACATCAAAGACAAACACCTAGAAGCCATCGTAGACTATGTAAACAACGTAGCGAAGTTGGTTTACGTCGCACCTTAGCCAGTACTTGACCAGCGGTAAGAATCTTAGGTTTATTACAGTCGTGTAGCCGACACTCGTCAGCTACAGAGGGAATAAGTCATGTTTGAATCTGCAAAAGAAATCTATCAAGAATTACTGTCCGACATCGAAGATGCTGGTCTCACCAAAAATGAACGAATCATCACCTCTCCTCAGGGGGCAGACATCAACGCGAAACCCGGCGGCGAAGTCATCAACTTTTGCGCCAATAACTACCTAGGTCTATCGAGCCATCCTGACGTCATCGAAGCAGCCCGTTCCACGATGCAAGATTACGGTTTCGGATTATCTTCGGTTCGATTCATTTGTGGCACTCAGCTCATCCACAAAGAATTAGAAGAAGCCGTAGCGAGATTTCTCGGCACTGAAGACACCATTTTATATTCTAGTTGTTTCGATGCCAACGCAGGCCTGTTCGAAACCATCTTAACCAAAGAGGACGCCATTATATCAGACAGTCTCAACCATGCCTCTATTATCGATGGAATTAGACTGTGTAAAGCAGAACGTCATCGCTACCCGAATGGCGACATGGAGGCGCTCGAAGAGGCCCTAAAGGCCACGCAAGAACGTCGGCTGCGATTGATTGCCACAGACGGCGTTTTTTCGATGGATGGCTGCTACGCCAAACTAGAGAAAATCTGTGATCTAGCGGACAAATACAACGCGATGGTTATGATCGATGATAGTCATGCTACAGGTTTTGTGGGTCAAACAGGACGTGGAACAGCCGAACTATGCGATGTCGCTGGACGAGTCGATATCATCACGTCGACTTTGGGCAAAGCACTCGGTGGTGCCTCGGGTGGATTCACAACGGGTCGAAAAGAAATCATAGACCTGCTACGACAACGGTCTCGCCCTTACCTTTTCTCGAATACTCTCGCTCCGGCCATTTGTGGCGCTTCTCTGAAAGTACTTTCTATGTTGGAGGCCTCGACGCACTGGCGAGACAAGCTAGAAGCAAACACAAACTATTTCCGTTCGGAGATGGCAAAACTAGGTTTCGACATTCTGCCAGGAACACACCCCATTGTTCCTGTCATGTTTGGTGATGCTCGAAAAGCAACCGAAGCTGCAGATAAACTGCTCGAAGAAGGCATTTACGTTATTGGGTTCTCATACCCTGTTGTTCCGAAGGGACAAGCTCGTATTCGCGTGCAAATTTCAGCTGCTCACGAGCAAGAACACTTAGAAAAAGTGGTGGCTGCGTTCGCGAAAGTTAGAGCCAACCTAAGTTAGGCCCCGCTAGTAGCGCCCGAAAGATTCACTTTGTCGTACTTCTTGGGCTTCTATGTTACTCCATTGTAATTGCGTCCCGTCCATGACCGCACTGCCGTTTAAGAATTCCGTACACTCACCTGCTCCGTCCGCTTGAATGGTGCAGTTTAGGTTTCCGTCGCTGCCTCGAATCGTCATTGTTGCTGTTCCGTTGGCATTCGCTGTGACCTTGAGCACGAAAGATTTCTCATCTCCAGTTGAGTCAACAACAAACACGAGTACCTCTAATTCAGCCATGTCGTTGTCTGCCGCTAACCGAATTCCGCCCTTCGCTTCCGCTGACAATCTATTTCCTTGTTCGTTCCAGGTCGTGTTGACAAACCACGCTGTCACAAAATCTAACATGCCGGTCTGCATCATCTCGTCACCTTCGGCGGACATTTCGATGGCAAACTCACCATTGACACAAGCCTCAATGCCCATTGTTTCGCAGGCGTCCGTTAGAGATTGCTCGACATAAAAAGAGAAAGAGGTTTTTGATAGCTCGATTTCACCATCGACAGACATGCTTCCTGTCACCAAACCTTCGGTGCATTTTTCAAGATCGACCGTGTAGCTGAATTCGCCAGAGCCTTTGCCGCCAAGGGCAAGACCAACGGAAAGCTCAGTAAAAGCTCTTCCAAGGGCGTCTTCGTCCACGCATGGATCTGATCCACTTACACCGGAAACAAGTGCCGACTGCTCTATGCCCAAAACAAGAGAACGAAGTTTTGTGATTTCATTACGAAACATCGTACGTGGTTGCAGTCGCTCAAGGCCGTTGAATTTACCGACGGCTGAAAGACCAAAACCAAATGAACTCCCATTTCCTGCCACGCGTTGCGCTGTTTCAGATGTGTCATGCTTTCCAGTTGCAGCGATGACCTGAGTTTTATTTGATGTATCACCGGTTGGATTGGCAAAATGCTCATTAACCCTGTCTATACTCGGACGACTGCTACACGCGACGCAGAATATGGCCATAGCCCCCACCGAAATTAGTCTTTGTATTTTGATCATTATTCTGTCTCCCACCGGCACATTTCAGCCCTGTAATTTCAGATACTCTCTTGTTCCATGTTCGAGCGAACAATTCAAGTCTGTGACAGCCATCACTACTGAGGGTGCCACTAACCGTCTAACGCTTCCGCGACACGGTTACACCCCATTTTGAAGCCTATCCAGGCACTTACAAGAGGGAGGCCTAAAGCAACCACCGCCACAGAATAGGTTAAAATCTTCTCTACGGTACCCGTCATCACCAAGGGGTTTAGGAAGGCATAGAGCGGCCATCCCCAAGCTAGGCAATAAACAAATAATGTCCCCAGCGACCAATACATGAAAATCATTCCTCCCTGACTCATTGGAATCATCAGTGGATTTTCGAAAGTAAAACGGGGATAACTGCCTCCGAGGCCAACGCCTAAAGCACAAGCTAGTATCGCAACTGGAGTGACGACGAGCAAACTCAAGAGTGTGCCCAAGGCACTAAACTCTAGCGCCCAACTGGCCCCCAGGGCCATAATCAAAGCAACGATTTCCGCGACGAGGAACGACGCCTTTGTCTTGGAACGGAGAATATCAGTCGCTGACACTGGAGCACTACGAATAATCCAGAAAGCATCACCCTCAAGAGAAACGAGCGGATAAATGAACCTCAAAGAAAGTGCACACAAAATGAATCCCGTCATACCCAGCGAAAAAAGAACTTCAATAAACTCGGGAAGGTTGAGTTCATTGAGATAGCGAAAGTTGTAACCAAACAAAATAAACAACCCCACAAACATAAACATCTGAGTCCATTGTTGCGGATCACGTACCACTGTTCGGGCTTCTTTTTTTAGCATTGCTAAGTCTAGCCCACGATAACCAAACGTTCGGCCCAAGCCGGCAAAGACTTTAACGACAAATTCGCCGCGGCTCTGAATCTGAGAAGCACTCGTAATAATCGCTTTGGCTCGCGCTTTAGAATAAAAAAAGCGATGAACGATAAAACCAACGACACAAGAAAAAAGCAGCAAACCACTCAGGTATAGGAACGGAGTAAAGTTTACCACTTGAGCGTGTCCCGTCGCGGAGATAAGCGTTTCCGTCATCCATTGGCTGGGCAACCACTGCTGATCACTTCCAAATCGTTTGAGAGCCGAGGGGAGATGCCGAAACTCATTTGGGTTGAGATACCTCTCTAATCTCGCGGACCGGATGGCGATGTATAGACCGACAATGAGAAAGCCATTGAACACCAAAGAAAACTCTCTAAGCCGACTCGCGGGCACCAAACATGAAATCATTGTCACCAGCAATATTGAAAGCGCGCACGCCGCAAGAACAGCCACACACAACACGAGAGGTACGAAGAGGTAGTACAGAAGCGAAGCATCTATTCCTTGCCCTACCCCCCAAAGAGTCGCCACAAAGGTTGGTAGTATAACCCAACCACTTTGAAAGCAAACCTCCGCCAAGCGCGCGCTATAAAAGCTCACAGGGTGAAGAGGAAGAGCCAACATCAATCTCAAATCTTTCGCCAAGTAAAAGGTGTTCAGAGAGGACACCAAGCTAGAAACAAAGAGAAGTGTGAGCAAGAAAAGCGTCGACAGAGATAACATCGCGCGGAGCAACATCAGACCAAATCGTGGATCCGAAAGGTCTAATTTCCACAAGAATAAAGCGCCTCGCAAACCTCCTTGATATGCTCCAACTAAAACAAGAAGTGCAAGACTCGAGTTAAGAAGCAAGCGCCCCACGCTACCACGACTCTTCCCTCGCAAGTTTTTTAGTTTTGCGGAAATAAGAACTTTTGTTTGTCGGACAACCGGGGCAACGAACCTTGTTTCAACAGCCATCTCATTATTCTCCTATGACTAGGACAATTCAGCCGTAACTCGGAATACTTCTTCGTAACTGGTAACACCCTGCGCGAGTTTCTTGATTGCCGCTTGCCTCAAAGTTGTCATGCCATCAAGCGTTGCCGCTCGAATGATATCTTTGCTGTCCGCGCCGGAACGAATAAGTTTTCTGACAGGACCGGTAATTGCCATCATTTCAAAGATTCCCACACGCCCATACAGCCCTGTATGACGGCAGCGAACGCAGCCCGTTCCTTTTTTTATAGGTAATTTTCTCTGGTCACCCGGCTTCATCGGTATCGAAAGTGCACTCACCTGTTCTTCAGTAAGAAAGATTTCTTCAGCACATTCGGTACATACCTTCCGCATCAAGCGTTGTGCCAGAATCCCGGTTAATACCGAAGAGAGGAGAAACGGCTCAACGTTGAGTTCGAGCAGTCTTGTGATCGCACCTGCACTATCATTTGTATGTAAGGTTGAAAACACGAGGTGCCCTGTGAGCGCTGACTGAACGGTCATAGAGGCTGTCTCTGCATCTCTAATTTCTCCCACCATGATCACATCGGGATCCTGACGCAAAATTGTTCGGAGAGCTGCCGCAAAAGTCACATCAATCTGTGATTGTACGGCCACTTGATTCAACGGCTCATAGACCATCTCGACTGGATCTTCGACCGTCACAATATTGGTCGAAGGTTTCGCGAGATATTTAAGTGTAGAATATAGAGTTGTCGTTTTGCCACTACCTGTTGGGCCGGTCACCAACACTAACCCGTTAGGACGGTTTATCCATGTTTCATAGGCCTCGCGCTCAATACTCGAAAAGCCAAGATCAATAATTTTCGCGAGCAATATTTGTGGGTCAAATATGCGGATAACAACCTTTTCTCCAAAAGCTACGGGCAGCACCGACACGCGAAGTTCAATTTCCCGTTCTCCACGCATGGTCTTTATACGGCCATCCTGAGGTCGCCGCCGTTCTGCGATATTCATGCGCGCCAAGATTTTTATCCGCGATACAATCGCTGGATGTACCGCCGCTGGAATTTCTCCAATATCGTGTAAAACACCGTCAATCCTCAAACGCATCCGAGAAGATTCGCGCTTCGGTTCCACGTGAATATCGCTGGCACGATTATCGAAAGCGCTATTGAGCAAATACTCGACAGCGGCGACGATTTTCCGGTCCCCTGGGTCAATTTCCTCCGCACTCCGAACCCGAACTAATTGCTCAAGGTTTTGGATATTACTCGATACCGAAGAGGTCTCCTCCGCAACTTTATTCACCGCCTGCCGAAACCCGTAGACTTGGTTTATAATCGCTACAATATCCTTCTTCGCACTGATGACAGCTTCAACTTTGCTGCCCGTGACGCGCGCAAATTCATCGACGCCAGAGATCTCTTTAGGGTCAGCGATTGCCAACGTCAGCACCTCGCCTGACTTTCGTAAGGGAAGCATAACGTGGCGCTCTGCAAAACGTTTGGAGAGTGTTGTGGTGATGAGCTTCATATCAAGCTCGAGCGGGTCAATTTTCTCGTATGGCTTGCCTGAATTTTTGGCCATAAGCTGTGCTAAAATGTCCTCATCGATCAGTCGATTCTTGAGTTTAGGATGAGGTAGTTTGGCTGCGCTAATCGTCTCTGCCGCTGTGAGCTTTTCTTTACCTTTTTGCTTGGCAGCGGCTGCACCATATTTCTCTCGCAGAAAGGTTCGACGATACGTTTCTTGTTTGGATACCATTTCGGCAGCTTGTGAGGAGTCAATAGCTGAGGCCGCCTCTAAAAGACCAAGCAGTTCTTCGTAGGTCGTTTCAGGAGTTCGTCGCCCGTTGCTTCTTACATTGGAAGGTTCTTGGACTCGTCCAGTTGCCATGCTTCTATGGTAACCTCAAAAGCCCTGACACAGCCAGACTCTGTCACGAACTTTACGCTGTTCCCCTTTGATAGGTCTCGAAACTTGCGTATCGGTGCATGAACGCCCACCTGGACAAGGTTCGAACAGGCGAGAATCACACAAGCGCGCACATCTTCCGTTGTGACAGACACCGGATTCACAGTCCGAGCTTGTATCACAGGCTCTGTCTACGTTTGTGAGTCCGGAACTGATAGGCTGCACACAGGTTGAAATGAGTGCAAAATGTTCTCCCCAAGCTCTCTCTCCCGCTGGATTCTTCGGGTGATCTGGTATGACGGCAACTCTAACCTGGCAGATATCGAACGTAACATTCCGGTTTTGGCAATCGGCTTGACTTCGACAGACATTCTCAATGGGTTCCTTCGGTAGCTCAGGGAATTCAGTCGTCGTCGCTGTAAGCGTTATAACGTTATCCGGATAACACACCGAGATGGTGTTCCGGTTGGTAAAGTCGATTGGCGCATCGGCATTATAGACCGAAGCAGGACGACACGTATGCCCTGCCGGGCAGTCAAGTTCCCCGGAGCATCCGCGAGCACATACCCGAGTTCCAGGCCGTTCTGAAGAACTAAAAGATTCTGGTAATTGGAAGCTCCCTGCGGTGTCCGCAAGATACAATTCAAATGCATTTTGCTCCGATTGATCGGAACCTTCCGCAAGAATAACACAGGCTGTCCCATCCGGGCAGTCACATCTCTGCGGTTCAGACGGACGAGTACTTGTCACCGTGTGCACACCGGATTCACAAGATACAGCGGACACGGTGCCTGTAATACTCAACTCGCAGCGCTCGACAAAAAGCTCGCACTCGGCTTTCTCCGACTCTGGTGCAGAACAGCCAAACCGAGGTTTGCAGCTGCCTTCGTAGCACCAATGAGACTCTGGACATTGAAGAAGTCCTTCGTCGAAAGGAAGATCATCGACGCAAGCAAATTCATCATCTGCAACTTCGGGGACGGAAACGAAACAGCCGGCAAGCATGAGATTAAGTGCCAAGACACTATGGCCCCAGAGACTACGAGGTATCATGGTGCAACTGCCTCTAAGTTGGTATCCACGCCCTCATCTAAAATGTAGGTAACGACAGCTGATATACCCAAACCTAATGCCACTGAAAACAGTCCATTGGCCACATTACGTTCAACATCGACCAAACGAGTCTCATCTCGATAGCGTTGATTTGAGTATCCTTCACTACAGACATTTGACGCACACGCTGTATCCCATCCATGACTTATCTGCGTGGCATGAAGTCCGAATATAAGCCCCGTTATGGCCGTAGATAGTGCTCCCGCACCAAGGTAAAAAGGTAATGTACTTCTATTCTTTTCAAGTTCGGCATCATACACCGCAGCTTCACCGAGGAGCACCTCCACTGAACCGAACCAAGGTCGAAAACCTTTTTTTTCAATTTTCAAACGGTGGCTACCCGCTGGTACGCGTATCGGCGGGAGCGGCGAAATTCCGAGATTTTGGTCATTCAGAATGACTGACGCGCCTTCTGAGTTCGTGCGGATCTCGATGGTACCAAAGGCAAGGAGTCCCGATTCGTCAAACAAAGAAGAAACGGCATCAATGACGGCCAGTTTCATCGTTTGTACCTTATCGTCAGACACGTTGGCGTTGACGGTAATCTTCGAGAGGCTTGGGGAGTCATCTTTGATTTGTACGAGTCGTAACCTCAAATTTGAGCCGCGGGCGGTTGAAGATATTTTTCCTGTAATGAAGTAGTCGAGCCGAAGGCCCGCAAGTACCTTTATTCGGCATTGATCGTCGGATTTGCAGGCGCGAAGGGCCTCATTCGTCCCAGAACCAAGAATTTCATCTATACGAGCCAGTGACAGGACTTTGATACCCTCATATCCCCTCACCGCCTGATTGAGATACTCGTTAACGTTTTGATTATTTGGAATCGGAAGAATACCGAACACTTTGCCAGACATCCCGTTGGGATTTGCTCGACCGATGCCCAGAATCACACCCGACTGCAGGAGCGCTATGAGGCTTCCCAGCATTATGATTTGCAAACAACGATTCACTTTAGCCTTATCGTCGACCGCGCAGCTCGCTCTTCGATCCGATCACTAATGCCGTTGACTAGGCCACGCCCAGCAGTTTCAGTCAGCATCTCAAGAAGGCTTTCGCGAGGTTTTTGAGGATATACCAGGCTGATGTCAGTTTCGGTACTGGTTGTTTCAGCGGACTGACCGAGTGCGACCGCATCTCTCTGCCTGGCCATCAAGACCGCTTTATGAGCCGCATCATACAATCCGCCGAGCTCGTCGACCACTCCGTACTTTTTCGCAGCCCGCCCCGTGAAGACGCGACCATCGGCGAATTTTTTAATCTCCTCGACCTCAATCCCGCGCCTCTCGTGTATGATGGTCACGAATTGTTCGTAGATGTCGTCGATCAGCTCCATAAAGACTGCGTCATCTGCCTCCGTCATGGTTCGAAAAGGGTTTCCCATATCTTTATGCGGACCAGACTTATAGGTTCTCATGTCAAACTTCAGGAATTCCGCGACCTGTTTTAGGTCTGGGTTTTGAGAAATGACCCCAATGGACCCGGTAATCGTACCCGGTGAGGCGAAAATATAATCACCGGCCATAGCAACCCAGAACCCCCCAGACGCAGCAAGGTTGCCCATCGATACAACGATCGGAAATTGGGAGGATGCGTCTCTAATCTCGTCAAAAAGCTCCTGGGATGGCGCAACAGAGCCACCAGGAGAGTCGATGCGAATCACAAGCGCTTGAATATCCTTCCTTTTCAGGAAAGCACGAATGTCTCGTATCGGCTGCTGGGTGTCGGTGATAGGCCCTATGAGCTCAACGACGCCGACGCGATCACTGCCCGTACCAATAACCTCCTCACCCATCTGAAGTTGAGCCATTTGCCCGCAGGTCGAAGAAAGCGATCCGAGGAACAAAACGGAGAAAACAGCCAAAATAATCCAAAGAATAGGAGGTCTGCGTCGTGCTGGTACGACCGGAGAAGGTGGATAATACGCTGGCTCCGGAGGCGGCGAGTACGATGGGGGCGCTTTCGGTTCTGAGTTCTTCTCATCCATTGCCCTGGGGATAGCTCAGTAACGACGGAGGGTCCAGTGCTCAATGCCCAGTACGCAAGTTACGCCGTACCTGCGTCTCGGCCGCGACTGAGTCGGGAGCGAACTTCCTCAATAAGCGGGAGACTGATGGCTTTGGCTTGAGCAATCGTAGATATCGGTTCGAGTAATCGAGCATCTTCGAGTTCCGCGGCGCCACATTCAATACCTTCCACGATATCGCACGCTAGCAGGTAGATCTCGCTAATATCTGCTCGCCCCGTCAGTACCTGGTCCATCAGGTTTAACACGTCTCTCACATGAATGACCACGGGCTCCATCCGTGTGTCTTTGTGTTTGTCCTTTGGCAATTTGTCTCGAAACTCCACCAATCTTTCGAAAGCGTAGCAGTTCAATTCCGCGCAATAAAGGACCCAACCTCGCTTTTAGTGATAAACCCTCGTAGTCACAACGAAGATTGGTCGCTAAACTCCGGGTGCGTGAAAAATAAGTTCCTAATTCTCAGCCTAACAGTATCCATGGCAGGATTGTCAGCTATCTCACCTCGAGCGACGTACGCGGCCCAGAGCTCGGTTGCAGCGCAAACCGCCCATGCAGAAGGTGTGAAACAGTTCAAGCAAAAAAAATACGCGGAGGCCGTTACCAACTTTCGGCGAGCGATAAAATTTTCGCCAGAATTTGCTGAGGCCTGGACAGATCTTGCAAACACCTATCTCGCCACAAGAGACCTTGTGAACGCAGAAGAAGCTTTCGTGAATGCTAACCGACTCCAGCCCGCAAACATGGCGGTCGCGTATAATCTGGCCTACGTTCTACGAAAGCTTGAAAAGTACGACCGAGCTATCAAGGCGTATGGGGCGTATATCTCGAAGAAACCCGACGACGCGGACGCGCAATACGGACTTGCCGAAGCCTTACGGGCCAACCAAGAAAACCTACGAGCTGCTGCTGCATATCGACGATATGCCTCACTTGAAAAACGTAAAGATAGAGCGAAATGGCGACAAAAAACGCTTGCACTCGCTAAAGAGTTGGAGACAAGCGGTTCTAAAAAATCGATGGCCGAAGCGCCGCCAGCATCTGCGCGACCGACAAAAACGAAGGTTTCTGTAGAGGCACCGCCAAAGGCACAAACGGCCAAGAAGCCTGAATCCCCCACGAAGCAGGATCCGGTTTCCACTCGCGACGCCAATCAGAAACTGAAAAACGGACTCACTGCGCTTAAAGCAAAAAACTTTGATCTAGCAATCAGGAGCCTTACCGAAGCTTCCGCACAACTTTCGAATCCAGATGCTTCGTTTTTTGCCGCACTCGGGAGTGCCTATCTAGGCAAAAGAGATTCCGCCGCTGCGGTAGAAAGCTATAAGCGAGCGCTCTCGCTCCTCGATAAACGCGGGGCTGATTTTGCTTCTGTTGCTCAAATTTCTATCGAATTTGGACTCGCGGAAGCGTACCGGCTCAGCGAGAACAACAAAATGGCCGCAGAGCTATATCGAAAGGTGCTGTCTAGCGACAAGTCGCCGTCTCAACTCCAAGTGGCTGCAAAGCGTCACTTGGAATCTCTAAGTTCATAATCGAATAAGTCAGGTTCTTTCGGGAGGGCCTCGAAAACAACGCTAATCCGGAAAATTCGCGTCTCTCCAGGTTTCAAGTCTATCAACCATACCCTCCGTGAGACTTGGGTATGGCGGAAGAGGCATGCGGCCGGAGCGCAGGGCCGCGATTATCTGGTCAATTTCCTCAACCCATCTCTCCTTAGAGCTCAAATCTCGCGCATTTCCGCCGGTAGCGTTATGGCAAAGCTGACACCTATTTTGAGAAATAAAACTAATCTCAAGCCCCCAAGTCGGGGTGCTAGCTAACCCGACGAAGAATCCTATTCTGGCGTTTCCGCTGGCACTCCCATCGCTGTAGGTGACACTAACGACAAGACTGTGAAAACCATCCGTAAGATTCTCAGCATCGAATTCAACCCGCCAAGGAAACGGTTTCACTTCAATCTGAGATCCGTCGAGCAACGCCTCAATTTTTTCAACTTTGGTCGAGTCTGGTGGACGAATGATGGCTTGCACGAGGCCGGCAACCAGGGCGCCGTCACTAAGACCTTCAATGGGAATATCCCGTCCGACTTCCAGCCTCTTTATCCCTGTTTGATTAGATATGACGGCATAACCACTCTCAGACATACCTAACAAGGTTGAAGATGGTAGATTCGCGACTTTCCTAAAGACACCCCCTTGATGACGCCAAATTTCTCCGGATGCTTCAATCCACATTTGCTGGGCGTGAATACTGCCGATTATTGATGTCACGTCGCTCGGTTGAGTATGCATATACCATTGTCCATCATAACCGCGACTGCGAAGTACACCGTTCACAAGCAGCCAAAGCGTTCCTTCTCCATCAACAATCATTCCCTCGATAGGATGATTATCTAAGGCTTCAGGAAGAAGATCGGGATAAACCAATACCTCGTCAGATTGTAAGACAATCGCGTAAACAGTAGATTCAGAGGCTACCCATATCGCCGGCGCGCCTTCGTAAGGAGCACCAAAGCTAAGAATCGGCTGTTTACTTGGCATATCACCAACATTCATTTTGAAGAGCCGCCCTGCTCTCCAAAGTTCGATACCCTCATCAGAGCCAATCCAAATATCAACCTCTTTGTTAGGTCGAGGCGTTGCTAACAAATCTTGGGCTGGTGAAGATGTCCAAACGTTCGATAAAGGAGTTGGAGAAATTTCCCCTTTTTCAAACACGAAAAAACCATTTTTGTCTGTAAGTAGGTAGCTAGAGTCGGACACCGACACGACATCCATGATTCCGCTCAGCGTTGTGGACAGATTGACCGGGGTGGCCAGCGGTCCCGGAATGAACCAAACTTGAGTTGAGGTATTTACTAGAAGAGAATCTCCCCTCAAGACAAATCCTCGCTGGCTGTCAGGTAAACCAACGATCTCTCTTTCATTAACATCAAGTTCCGGGCCAGGTCGGTTATTCGCTTGCAACACCGGCGCTTCGGGCCCTTTTTCGGGGGGTTGAACATCGGAAGGCTGAGCGAGACAGGCTGTAAGCGAACTAATTGCTATGGCGGCAGTCCAAGGCAATGACAGAAAGTTCGGTTGTTCTCTGGTAAACACTTATAATCCGAGATCTTTAATGATCCTCATCTACTTATAATACGAAATTAATCAAAGTGTAGCCGCTTGACAGAACTATCTGCACATGACTGAATATATGTTCAGTATGCTGACTCTCCAACCTATCAAGTTACCCTCAATATTACCCACGCCTTCTCAAACCAATCTAGCCTTCAAAACAGTTGCTGGTCGGCTTTGCGAGATTTCTGGACAACACAACCAAGCACAGATGAGCCTAGCTTTTCGTCTGATCCTCGAAGCACAAACTCAAGGAGAGCAAGTTGCCTGGATCAGTCTCACCAAAAGCACTTTTTTTCCACCTGATGCGCAAGCACACAATGTTGATCTGGAGTCTCTCGTGGTCATACGAGTCCCTGACTGTCGTGCTATCGCTCGCTGTGCAGACAAATTAGCACGCAGCAGTGCTTTTGGTTTAATTCTCTTAGACCTTGAACAAACATCTCAATTATCTTCACCTATTGTTTCACGTTTAAATCAACTTTGTCAGAAACATCAAACGGCGATTTTATGCCTTACTCAAAAAGAGACGAATCAAGCCTCTATTAGTCCTCTTGTATCTTTACGAGTATCTGCTCAAAGGATTCAACACGCGCCTTTTTCATACACATGTACGGCTCAAATACTAAAAGACAAAAAAGGCGGTACCGGTCAAAATTTTAAGGTGAATCATCGCTCACTTCCTGGACTACCATGAAGAAACCATTGCCTCATCCTCAATCCCGCGCTTGTATTGAGATACCGTACCTCCCACTGCAACTTGTATTGCATAAAAAGCCACTCTGGAAAAAAAGCCCTGTTATCGTACTCAAACACGACAAACCATCTTCACCTATTCTATGGGCGAACAGAGAAGCTCAAAAAAGACAGATCAAACCAGGTATGACGTATTCCACAGCTTTATCTATTGATCACAAGGTTCACGCCACAACCATCTCTCTCGATGAAATCAACACATATATTCATACAATCGTTGAGTTACTGAGGGGGTACAGCGACAGAATCGAACCTAACATCGAAGCACCTGGGGTTTTTTGGCTTGCTACGGCGGGCTTAGGGGCTCTTCATCCATGCCTCAAAACTTGGGGCAATGACATTATAACCTCCCTTCGCAACCGAGATTTAGAGGCAAATATAGCCATTGGTTTCACTCGTTTTGCGACGTATGCAATCACTCAAGCACTAAGACCCGGAATCCTCCTCCTCGAGACCCCAAAGCAAGAACAAGAGTTATTACGTCGTATTTCCGTCGAACATCTACAACTTAGTTTTAGACTCACCCAAACTTTACGACGGCTCGGGATACGAACCATTGGTCATTTCTTAGACCTTCCTTCAGATGAGATACGACCAAGACTTGGTGCAGACGCATTCAAGCTCTACCGATGGGCAAGAGGCGAACTCGACGCTCCAATCCAGCCCCTCCCCGAGGTGATTACCATCTCCAGAACGATAGACTTTGACTTCCCCGAGAATTCTTTACAACGACTCATCTTTCTCATGAAGAAACCTCTTTACGAGTTGTTAAAAACCTTAGAGTCAGAACACCAAAAGCTAGAGAGCCTCAAGATATCTATTATTTTCGAATCAAAGGATACACTTGAAACAAAAGTTTGTCCTGCAGAGCCTACTTTAGATGAAAACCAGATCGTTGAATTGGTTAGACTTCACTTTGACACGCTCAAATACTCCTCAGGAATTCATAAAGTGATACTCAGCGTTGAGCTTCAGCCATCTGTTCCTGAGCAACTCAATCTCTTTTCGCATCGTCTAAAACGAGATCTCAAGGCTGGCAATCGAGCGCTTGCTCGAATACGAGCAGAATGGGGAGAGAAAGCAGTAGTAAAAGCTGTTCTTCGAGAAGGTCACCTTCCTGAGGCTCAATTCCTATGGGAGCCTCTAAGAGAACTTCAAGCCCCGCACATATCTGAAGCATCTGAAATCAGCCACCCACCACTTATGAGACGATTATTCTTAAAGCCTCAATGCATAGGAGACAGAGTTCAAACCACAAGGGACGACAATTGGCTTCTTCATCGCAATGTCAACGGAGTCATCGTCCGCTTAGATGGTCCTTATATTCTCAAAGGTGGATGGTGGCTAAAACCTATCCATAGAGAATACAACTTCGCTACGACACAAACCGGACGTTTACTCTGGGTCTACTACGATCGGAAGCGCCGCCAATGGTTTCTACACGGTGAAGTAGAATAAAAAAGCTTTCTCAGGGCGATTCTTATCCCGAGACGACACCCTGAACCTCATTCCTAGTTTCTGCCCTTTGCATAATTGCTGAAACAGTCTAATCTCTCGTCACTCATGAGTTGGCGTGATTTCATGCAGCACAAAGAGGTAAGTTCCCAAGACGGCACTCGAATCGCATACAAAGTCGTTGGTTCTGGAGAGAAGACCATTCTTCTCGCTAATGGTCTCGGTGGCCGTCTATATACATGGAGCCCTCTGATCGACTACTTTTGCCGAGACTACAAAATAATCACCTGGGATTATCGGGGACTATTCGAGTCGGACTCGCCAGCTCGGCGAAATGATTTGTGCATCCCATTTCACGTCCAAGACGCAATGGCCATTCTCGAAGCGGAGAATATTGGCCCAGTCATTCTTATAGGATGGAGCATGGGCGGACTCGTCTCGTTAGAACTCACTGCCCGATACCCAGATCGTTTTTCGGGAGTTGTAGTCATCAATGGGGTTCACGGACACGCCCTACAAACCGGCTTCCAACCTTTTTTTCGTGTTCCTCTCGTTCCTGACGCTCTCCACTCAGCCATAGAATGGCTGCTCGATAATCCAGAATCGCTAGACAAGGTAAAGCTCATGGCGAGAGTCACTGAATTACCCACTATGCTCATCGCCACGATTACCGCCGGCCTCAAATCTCGAAAACTGCGTCCTATCATTCGGCAATATTTCGACGACGTGCTCGGAGAAAGTTACGAAAATTTCTTAAAACTTTTTCAGGAGCTTGACGCACACTCCGTCTTCCATTTGCTACGCGAAATCCACACGCCAAGTTTGATTATTGCTGGTTCCTTAGACGTTCTTGCTCCTTCTTATCAAAGCAAAGAGATGTCTCAGAGAATGCCCAAGTCAGAATATTTATGCATTCGACGTGCGAGCCATTTTTGCATCATCGAGCGCCCTGACGCTGTCAATCAAGCCATCGATTCCTTCATTACTCGTCGAGTCACTTGGTAACGGTATAGAACGCTTACCCCGAAGCACTCTCTTCTAAAAACCTTATCAGCGCACCAGATTGTACATCTCCTTTTCTCGTACTCTGAAGCTTATGTTCCGGAACCACGGACCTATCAAAGTAAAAAACTTCTTCATTCGATAATTTCGTGGGCTCCACGGATGCCAACCACACTATCGTATCTGCGCCTTCATCAGGATTTCTGAGAATCTTTCCTGTCCAGCGATAGAATTTGGGCATGGCTCTTTCGACTCCCGGTGTATCAACCCAGCCAGGGTGCATACAAAGGCACCGAACATTTTTTGCTCTGTACTTTTCATCGAGATGTCGAGATAGAAGCAGCTGACCGCGCTTCGTGTGCGCGTAATGAACCATGCCATCGTAGGGTGCTGGAGGATGATCGAGCAGTTTCATGTCCAGTGCTTGCGTATATAGGCCGCCAGAAGAGACGATGATCACCCTACCCGGTTCATCCTTCGAGCCAACTAACTTATTTGCGTTCATGAGACGCTCGGTCAGCAGATACGGGCCTATCAAATGAGTTGCGGTAATTGTCTCGAAACCATCGCTCGTCCGCGTATGCTCGGACAACATCGCTCCCGCGTTGTGAATGAGAATATCAATCGACCCGTCTAAGCGGTCCGAAAGGCTTCTCACATCACTGAGTTCTGACATGTCCGCGATTTCAACGCTTAGACTCCCGCCTCCCTGCTTTACCAAAGGTTGTAATCGCTGCGCAGCCTGGTCCGCTCGACCTTTATGACGAGCCACCATAATCACTTCCGCACCGTGCGTTAAGAACTGGCTCGCGGCCGAAAAACCGATGCCTGAATTCGCTCCCGTAATCACAATCCTCCTGCCCGACAAACGGCTCGAAAAGTCTACCGGTGAGAAATCCTTGGCATGACGTCGATAACCCGTTTTATCGAATGAAAAAACGACAGATGCATCAAGAGCTCGGGCGAGGACCATACGCAATCCAAGATACGATAGAGCGCAAACGTCAAGGGAATACTGGGAAACCTTTATTTCTTCGCGCCGGGTATTTTTATCGATGATCAGGTAGCCTCAGAGTGTCGTGAAAGAATATCAATCCATCGAGGTCTCTCGAAAGCTTCAAACAGCGGTGCAAAACATCGCGGTTGTCGGCGCTTCCGATAAGATACATCGACCGGTCTTTGGCGTGATGAAGTTTCTTCAACGCAAAGGCTACCGATGCCTACCGGTGAATCCGAGACTCAAGGGGCAAGTGATTTTGGGTGAAACAGTTTTTGGGACACTCGATGAAATACCGTACACGATCGACATGGTAGATATCTTTCGGAGGTCCAGCGATGTGCTCCCGGTGGTGAAAAGCGCGATGCGTTTGGGCGCGAAATCTGTATGGATGCAACTCGGAGTCATTAACACTGAAGCTGCGCAGCTCGCTTCCGACGCGGGGCTCGATGTCGTCATGAATCGATGCCCCGCGATAGATTGGCGATAAGAGTCCCCTCGCTGTGTTCTACTTCGCTTATGGCTCAAACCTTTCGCTCCGCAGGCTCAACAAACGGGCTCCATCAGCCGTATTGGAGGGAACGTTTCGTCTGCACCAGTTCGAGCTCCTGTTCCATAAAATAGGCCGCGATGGCTCAGGAAAATGTGACGCGTCTTTCACAGGACAAGATCACGACGTCGTGTATGGTAGAGTGTTTAAAGTCACAACAGCCGACAAAAAGAGTCTCGACCAATGCGAAGGACTCGGCCGAGGATACGAACTAAGGCATGTCAAAGTTCAAAGCGAAACGGGGCAGACTTATACTGCCTTCACCTATGTAGCTACGTCGATAGACCCGGAATTAGCCCCCTTCTGCTGGTATCGACAACACGTACTTATTGGCGCTTCGGAAGCAAACTTCCCTCAATCGTACATAAAGGAAAAATTGACTGTTTTTTGCCGCCGAGACCCCAAACAGAAGCGGCGGAATCGTGAGCTCTCGCTCTACCTTGAGAGTAGCGTTTTACACCACAAATAATATAAGATCAGCCAGCAAGATGCTTAGAGAAATAGTAGACGAGTCCAAGCCTGACGAGCGTTGGTTCACAGACGAAGAAATTGATCTGTACGTGTGGCTCAAAGCCGGAAGTATTATCGCTTTTCAAATTTGCTATCACAAAACCCAAAAAGAACACGCGCTGACTTGGAAATCTGCGGATGGTTTTTCTCATACTTTGGTAGAAACCGATGATGCATCACCAGGGCGTAACATGAGTCCACTGCTTTTCGATAACCACGCTGAGAGCTCGAAATCGCCACTCAAAGAATTCAAGGCCCGAAGCGCTCAGATCCCCCCAGACATCACCTCATTCATTTTATCGAAAATTGAGTCCTAGAACGCAAAATCAACGACAAACACCAAATCCTAAAAAAAAGCCCCTGCCCCCTTAAGTCTCCTGTCTTAAAGACCGATGCGTATAGTAGAGGGAGACTCGCATCTCCCGCGAAAAATTATCTTAGGAGGCTTTTTCTTTCATAGTACATCGGTATTCAAATACGTTTGAATCTCGTTTCTTCTCGAAGAAACAGGGGCGGCATTCGCAACCCCGAAACACAAAATAAAACATCTCAGGTCATGCGAGAGCACTTCTGGTGTTCTCGCGTGACCTTTTTTGTGACCGAATTGTTCTTTTTACTGAGTGGGTTTCTCAGGACGTAGCGTGAATGCCTTAATTACAGAACCATTCGCATTTCTATCGTACCGAGTTGCTCGGCCCCAATTGTCCTCAAGATGCCTACCGTCTTTTTGCCTATCAACGAAAATCGCGTGACGAGAACTCCACGCAGTCACGGAATCCTGATTGTCTAAGGTACGAGTGTTCACGTTTTGCACGTACTCTTTCAGACCAAGTAACTTCGCTGAGTTGTGCGGATTGTAGCCATTTTCAAAATCATGAAGCGCTCCTTCAAACGAGCGCGCGGTTCCAGTTCGAGTATTCGCGGCACGCTTCGCCATTGCTGCATAAGCAAAGTTTGCAAAGTCGAGTCCTGCTTTCTTTTGTTCTGCTGTAAGTCCGTTATCTCCCGAAATTGTTCGGAATCGGCTACTTCTCGTCGCAGTATCGAGCTCTGCCTGAGACAAACGTAGTTTGTATCCGTCTTTCATTTCGATATCGTAACCTTTACCATCTTCCGTCTTACTTACGGATTTAAAAACTTTGTCATCAAAACGATCAACCGCCGACTTGATGACTGCAACACTTGCACAGTTTCCCTCACTTGTTTGTCTCCATGACTTCAGTTGGTCCGGGAGATGATTAGGAACATTGTACGTCGCGTTCCTATTGATGTTGTGATTGTTGATCACTCGATTCGAATTGTGCGAATGGTTTCTATTGCTGTTATTATTCGAGTAATTGTAATTCCGGTTATTATTCGTGCGATTATTTCGGTTACGAAGTAAATTGGGGCGACCAAAGCTTCGATTGTTGTTTCTTCTTGGGGGATTAAAGCTACTGCGTCTTGTTCCCCCGAAAACTCTACGAAGCGGCCCTCTCCTAGAACCCCCACCAAATTGATTTGAACGTCCACAACTTCGTACTACCATTTGAAACTCCTATTTCTTTTTCATCTCGAATCCTACGAGACGATTTCTCTGTGTTTTACTTACCCAGTTGCCGAACAACGTGAGTTATATCCATGTATCAGCAGGAAGCATGCCAAGCCTTCAGTGCCCAGTGAGTAGATTTCTGAACAGACAAGGCGAGCAATGCGCACAGCTTTGGGTGCATAAGTGCAAACTACAGGAATGATGCTCTAGTGCGACATTTGAGAACTTATTTGCATGATTAAGATTGTACTGTCGTTACGTAAACGAACACACCAAGGAGGCTACTCAAAGCTCATTCGTCGAGAAATAAATCACTTACCGCGGGGTGGAGCCGGCATAGGAAAACCGTCAAGGATAGGTGCCCGCCGCGTCGAAGGATTTACGCTCACTGCTGAGCTTATACCAAGAGTCGCCGTAGCGACTCCAACCATCATTACAGCCGCCTGCAGCGATTTATGTAACGGAGATGTAAATTGCGGAAACGGTTTCGGTTGTAAAGTGCTCAGTGCAGCGATATTAATTGACGGCGTAACCCAAAGCTACCTCAGTCCTCGCGTAGCAACAACGTATAACTCAATCGTATAACTTGACGAAGAATTAGGTCGACGAAACCACGCGCAGGAAGAGTGTCACGAACCGGGCCAAAAGCAAATGCCTGTATAACTCCCTCGCCCCAATGACCTGCTCTCATATCGTACGTCTCGCGCTTGCCCCAGTTGTCTTCTTCGTAGCGACCAGCCTCAGTTTGATCTACGAAAACAGCGTGGTATGCACTGTAAGCCACAACGGAGTCTCGATTCTCTAAACTAACAACATCTACAGTGTTAAAATGATATCGTAACCCGAGTAAATCTACAGACCTGAGGGGCCAATCACCATCTTCAAGGTCATCTAAAGCTACCTCGAAAGACGACAGAGCACGTCCATCAGGAGTTACTTTATTCTCCAATGCACGTTTCGCCATGGCAGCGTAAGTAAAATTTGCAAAATCTAATGCTTCTGTCTTCTTGGCGTCAGATACACCTGTGTCATCGTGAATCACTTCGAACCGACTGCTTGCCTCAGCAATTCTCAGTTCTTCATCTGTCAAATTGCGTTCATGTCCATCACGCATCTTGATTTCAAAGCCTTCTCCATCTTGAGACCGACGTACTGACTGAAATACTTGAGGTCCAAAATGGTCAGCTGCAGCCTTGATCACCGCTACGGCTGAGCAATTCCCCTCTTGGGTTTGACGCCATGTATCCATTTGAGGAGCCAGACGCTGGGGTAGCTGATAATTCCTCCATCGACTCAAGTTCTCAATTGTACGCTCATCCCTCATGCTTCGCATTTGGCCGGCCTGCCCTGATGGAATACTCTCTTCGACCTGTTCATTCGAAGCGCGGTCTTCAAACCCATTGACTGGGACATTGATAGCGCTGAGGATTGGAGGTTCTTTGGACGTTCGGTCGTATGTTTCGGCAGTGTCCCCCATCCGAAACGGCATCTGTGCGAGCTTTTTAGTAGACGATGGAATAATGACTTCTGGATGAGCTCCAATTCCATCACGAAGCGCAGACGAAACATTCGCGGTCAAAGCTGCGCCCGGAAGGCCTACAAGCATCGGCGCTGCACTTGCTCCAAGGAGTACCGCAGAAGCGGCTCGTTCATTTCGACCAATGAATTGCGCGAACGGCTCAAGAACTGCATCTCGTCCTAAATTTAGGGCTTTGAGCCCTCGGTACCTAACAGGTGCTCGTGGAATTGCAGACGAAACGTCTATCGCATTCCTTCGTCCTGTTTTTTTTGGTGCGGTAACAGACTTATTTGGCCTTTCCAAGTCAGCGAAACGTGGAAGAAAAACCGCGACATTCGTGCCAACAATACGACTCAATTTTTACCCTCTCTGCCAGGCGACCAGGTCGAGCGAACCTTCACATCTATCGGCTCGCAGCGCCTATTCCTGGACTTACGTCCACCTACGGCACCTATCGTGCCAAACCCAAACAACTTCACTCTCTGAATAACTGTCGACCAGGGGCGGCAATCATTGCACCTCACAGAGTGCAAAACTAGGTCAACCCCTGTAAACACGTCAGGCAAAGGGATTGAAACCAAACGCATTCACGTAAAAATCTTGCGCGAAGAGTTGCTACTCATGTCACACCATTTCGGTTTGGATCACCGATAAGCACAACTCAGACCTCATTCGTCTATGGGAACCTATTTTATGCCAAACTCTATATTACCCACGGGACCACTCAACGTTCGAACGTCGGACTCCCAAGCCCCCAGTGCTGACATCTTACTCGGCCGCCCTCACATCCCAGCCATTGCCTCGGTCGTGAATCGCATTGGGGCCACCGTAAAAGGGTTCGTGAACTCACCCTTTGACCCATTTCATGGACGCGACGAAGTTCTCGCACAATGGGAACGAGGTATCGATATTGAAGTAGATGGTGGGGTCAGGCTCAGAGCCTTGGATGCAGCAAGCGGGAATTTTCACGTTCATCTCACATCATCAAATATCGACCACTCATCGCTGCACGTGGCACTCGCACCGAAAGGTGACGAGAAAAACGCGGTGGTCCAAGACCATCCTCACGCGCCGAGTGCGCCGGTCGGCTTTTATAATTTGGAGCGCTCACAGACCGCATTATCGGTCATTGAACGAGTGCTGAAAGCCGCAGTAGATAACCCTAATACTTCGAACGTGAATCGCCTTCGCGCCAAGAGTATTTTGGGCCGGCTCAGCCAAACCCAAAATTACCTTTCTAGTCTCGCGCAGACCCGGCACGAACACCCCATGTTCGGAACACTCGAACAGGTCGCGCAATATGCCTACGACACAAAGAAATATGGCGATGAAAACGATGCAAAATTCAAGTCGTCTGTTCGCGCAATCGAGTCATATATCACGTTGAAAAAAGGCAACATAAGCAGTGAGATAAAAGCGCAAGTTCAAGAAGAGCTCGCCCACCTAAAAGCTGACCAAAAGAAGTGGGTAGACTGGCGTGCGAGCACCGGTATTCAAACCTATTACGTCAACTTTGGCTAATCCAATCATGTCGTTCTATATGTCCACTTGATGCGGATTATTCCGGACAGACAACATCTCTTGAGTCATCCAGAGAGCGTGCACTTATTGACACTCATATTGGCAGCGGTTGATAGCACGCAAAACGTAAGTGGCTCTTATGCCCCATTTGGGCGGACACTCGAAGCCAACGGCACCACGTTGTCCATTCCCCTCAACCCAAATACGCCCCTCAAATACGTCGAATACTATCGGCAAGAACTGAGGAGATTAGGTCGACCCGGGGTCTGCTGCGTCTGGGAAGAGGAACAGGATGCCGATGGAAGGGAGCAGAACGTACTTCGAGTTGAGTTCTTCTATAATGAGTGGTTGAGCTTTTGTGCGTATATTCCTGAAATCAATACAGAAGCATGGTGGACAGCAGAACCTGTCGCATCCTGATTGCACTTCAAGTCCAGCAGTCTGTTCACCACAACGACCATCGTCTGATACAACAGCAGGTTCTGGACTGCTTAGTCTAGCTTCATGAGGAAGACATCAGGTACTTGGATGTTCGGTATCATAACCATCGGAGGCCTCATGGGCTGCGTTCCACCGGGCAGCGACAAACCCCAAGTCATAACGCTGAGCGGAGGGTCGAGATCCGAGAATATATACTCACCAAATTTTGGACCTGATACCGGCGTCGAGGCGCGGATGACAAACGATGACTCAGGCCCTCAGCTCGATGCGGGAAACAGGGCGAACCTTGATGCTGCTGTCGTGGATGCTGTCGCCCAACCACCGACTGATGCAGGAATGCCTGATGGTGGGTTCGTGGAGAACTGTTCCCCTGGCCTATCTTCTCACCACGGCGTTTGCGCTCCAGAAGCTCCCGAACCTTTTCGCAGCCGAACCGAAGGAGAGATTTGCGCCCGCTGGCAACAGGACCATTTTCGGGTGTCTGGTGAATGGAGCCCTACCCCAGGCAGTGCCGATGACTGCGACCCGGGCATAGTCAGCGAAGAAGCCCACGAAAACGGAATTCGGAGAACCAACTTACTCAGGTGGCTTGTTGGTCTTGACCCCATCACTGAAGCTCGCCAGTTACGCCAGCAAGAACAAGAATGTGCGGTGATACAGGACGCCATAGGTCGCCTCGACCATCACCCGGATGAATCCTCTCCTTGCTGGACCGCCGAAGGTGATCGCGGCGCCGGGAGCAGCAACCTGGCCCGTGGGCTATCCAACATCGCAGATACCATCGACTTGTACGTCCAAGACCGCGGTGTCCCTTCTCTTGGACACCGACGATGGGTCTTCAATCCCACCATGGAGGTGACCACATTCGGTCTGAAGCGCTCTAGCTCTTGCATGTACTCTTTCTCTCGCTCTGGAACCGCCAACGTCGAGTTCTGGAGCTGGCCTCCACCCGGCCATGTACCTACGCAGGCCTCCCTCGGCGAATGGTCGTTTGTGAGCAATACCTACGCTCCGCAAAGCAACAGTGTGGTCGAGTACTCAGTCAACGGTGAGCCTTTCGAAACCGTGGAATCCAGAATCGTGGGCGGGAACTACGGATGGGGACGAACGATGGCCTGGAGTATTCCATCGAGCGCCACCCGAACCGCCGGCAGCATCATCCGCATCCGAATCTCTGACACCCGCGGCGGCGACTTTGCCTATACTGTAAGGTTCGTGAATTGTGAGTAGGTAGCCATCGCTCGCAGATGGCGCAGCGAATGAACAGTTTGTCATTATCTACCGAACCTATTTTGCTCCACTACACGAGCCAATCGGAAGAATAGGAAGTGAGTATCGCACGATCATGAGAATTCTGCGAGGGTAACATTACGCAGGAACGTATTCGACGATTCGTAGAACTTGCGAATTTCGCCAGTGTAAAGAAGCAGTCTTTTGCCATCGAAAATGTTCGTATGGCGACTACTTCTTGTGGATGAAAAGCAAGCTTTGTTCAAACAGACAACAATAGGCAATGAATAGAGATGCTGACCGATGAAGCTTTACCGCTTTACTTAGACATCGTTCGCTTAGACTTAGATCTTTTGAACCCAAAACTGATACATACCAGCGAATGTATTCGGGAATTTTATTTCGAACTCATCCCACGCCTTGAGGGAATAATATTGCTCCGGCTCAGGATAGAGTCGCGTAAATTCCTTTACCGGTTGCAAACTTGAAAACTCGAAGCCGCAAAACATGAGGTCTAATTCCGCCAAACAATCCTCAATCTGTGTAAGAGTAAACTGATGCTCCTGCGCGTGAAAGAGCAAGTCGACACATTCGCTGGTGTTATAAAAGTCTTTCCAGGATATTAGGTTTTTTACCAAAGTAGAATCATAGGTTGTGCCGTGAATGATTTCATCTCTGAAAGAACGAATATCTTCGATAGAGTTTTCAACTCCCAACTTGCTCGCTTCTTGCCGAACAGCGAAAACGTAGGCGCGCGCGCGAGAACTATATAGCCCAAGTTTTATCAAACCGCCTGGCTCTAGGATCTGAGTAAGTGAAGCCAAGCCATCCCACGGTTCAGCCATATGATGAAGAACTCCGCAACACTCGATCACATGGAAGTTCTCATCTAGAGCGAGTAAGTCCAAGATATTCGCGTTAATGTATTCAATATTATTAAGACCAAACTCGAGCGTTTGTCGTTTGGCATAGCTCAAACTACTAAGGCTAAGGTCAACAGCAACGGTTCGTCTGTTTTTGAGCCTGGAAGAAGCCGCGATCGCATGCTGTCCCGTCCCACAACCAGCGACGAGAAGCTTCAGACTCGCATCGAAATGATCGATGGGCAAGTGCACTTTCACATTCAATTTAGTCAATAAACTCGACAGTGTTTTAGGCTGACTCAGAACTTCAGTATTCACCCAACGAGGATAAATGTAGGTCTCGTATTGCGAGCGGACCGATGCTGATACCGCATCATTTACGGATTCTACGCAAGGTATTTCGTCCCTGATTTTTTGCTCAGCCTCTTGGTCATATAAATGCCGTTTGTAAAGTAGTTTCAGACTATTTATCTCTCCAAGCTCTTTTATCCAAGGCACGCTAGATAGAGGTAGATAGCTCGCAATACACGCAATCCAATTCACTGGAACTTTCCGTCGAGATGTTAAGAGCTGCCTGCTTTCGTTGAGCAAGTTGCTCAAGCGCTCTTTCTCCTGAGGAGTGACAGAGAGGACAAAGTCGTTCGCGTGCGAATACAGGCCCAAAGCTTCCTGGAGAGGAATAATTATTTCGTTACCTGTGAGTTCTCTGACATGAAATAAAATATTCCGTCGTAAATTTCGCAGGAAAGCCTCTATCTCTAGGTCTGGAATTGGACACAACCGAATAAGGTTAAGAAACAATTTATGTTGCCGCAAAGAGGAGCAAACCTGCACCGTTTTTTCAAGAGGTAGTTCGTGCCCTGAAAAGCGTAAAAGCTCACGCAAGCCCGGAGATCTGCGTAAAAGAAAAAGAATAGGATCAATAAGCAGCTGTGGGTCAATCACAGTGTTATGCTCAATCACACGAAGGAACATTGCCTCTGCTAGAGAAGAGTCCTCAAAACTTTTCACTTCTCGTAAGGTCGCAGCCAGCTTTTGACGTAAGTCAATTCGGTTCGGAGCCAAGTCTGAAGCGCGTTGGAAATACACTGCAGCTTTCCAATAATCCCCTAGTGCGAATTTAGCCGCTCCAATATTGCATAGGATAGACACATTTTTGGGATCGATTTTTTCCGTCTGCTCATAGACGTGTAACGCTTGATGATAATCACCCAACATGAACAATGACATCCCTAGTCCATTCCTGGGAATAACATCCTTCGGCTCAAGAGCGATTATCTCTTCATATCGTCGGCTCGCAGAGGTGTAATCCCCCAGCGCACAGCACATTTCTGCAAGCTGAGAGAGCCAAGCCGTTGAATTCGGAACAAGCTTCACAAGCAACTCAAGTAGCTTCCGAGCTAGCTCGTATTCTCCTCTCTGACACCTTATGTTGAGTGAACTTTCCAGTGCTTCTAGGTTGTTTGGTTCGAGCTCGAGAACTTTTGTATATAAGCGCACTGCTTCCAGCTCGTTACTAAGTTGAAGATTTATATCTGCTAAACTATGGTAAGCACTAGCAAAGCTGGCGTCGCTTTCGATCGCTGAAGTATAGGCGGTAACAGCCGCGCTAACTTCTCCCCGCGCCGCGCGTACATTCCCGAGCATATTTTGGGCTTCAGGGGAGTCTGGATGCAAGAGCGTGGCTTCCATCACCCTGGTGAGAGCTTCTTCGAATTCACCAGCCTTTCCGAGTTGGGACACAAGTTCAAGCCTCGCCGAAAGATCGTCAGTCATACATCACATCCAACCAGCAGCACCTTACTTCAAGAACCTCACTTAAGCTAAAACAACAAGCTGTCCGAACACTATATTTTCCGATGTTTCGATAACCTTAGTCTCTAACGATTCGGAATAAATTTCCGACTGAATCTCGTATCTCGTCGATATAACTATTAATAGCATGGTGATGTGTCAAAAGTACGATTTTGGATTCACGCGATTGATCTAAAAAAAAGATCGAGAACGAGACGGCCAACTTCACTGCAAAAAAAGGATCTCGTACTTTGTTGAATGTCATGGCTTGTAGGTCCAAGGTCACCGCTCCCAATGTGGTTTCAAAATCACTTCGTTCTATAGACGATACATCATCGCCGTTTATCTACGGAATTTTTGACATGGTATAACGAGTTGGGATGCGAACCGCAGGCAAACTTACTAGTGGGCGCAGCCAATTCAAATTATCAAGGCACTTATCCGCTTGCCTACTCCGCGGCAAAGCTGAATCTCATAGACTAAACAGTGTAATTACATGTGAATTCTGATCCCTCCTTCATGACGCAATCGCTTCCAAATTTCCTGACGCCATGATTGAACAACCCATGCCATTAGTCAGCCTCTTGAACAAACAAGACAAGCTTAGACTCTCAACACGACGATGAATACCCTTATTCAAGATTTGAGTCCTCCTTGCTGCGTTCTGATTTGAGATAAAAAGTTCGCGACGTATCAAATAGCTATAAGGAATAAAGGAAAGAGCTCCGTCCCGGAGCGAGCAGTCCATCTTTGGGGGGGACAAGACGACACACAGAAAACAAATTATCATTGCCGGATGAAAAACAATGGACTTGCTCTTCACAATGTCAAGGAATTCCTGTATCGTTAGTTCTTCGGGTTTACCGGAGCAATTTATTGGAGGATTTGTAAATGAGTGACGAAAAGAAGGGTCTCGATGACGTAAGAATTAAGGGCAAAAAAGTTACCGAATATTCGCTAGACGAGCTTTCGGAACTAAGCGAAGAAGAACTAGAAGACGTCGCAGGCGGTGGCTGGAGCATCTCGGTCATGGGTAATGTCAATGCAAATGGAGCCGTCGTTGGCCCAGAGGAAATGCTAGACATCCAAAGGATTGATGAGTCTGGCAAAGTAGACCGAGCCATGACTTCGCGAGTTCGCAATTCCCTAAAGAATCGCTGGCGCAAATAAAGCCAGCCCCACTCAAACCCACGCTTCAGCGCCAACCCTGAAGGAAGGCATCATTCGAATTTTTTTCACCGGGACTCTAGGGTCATCGATGCAGGTTCGAGTTAAAGACGATGACGAGGGGGAAACGTAGTGATTGGTAAACCTGTAAAGTTACAAGTTGCTACCGGGCTGGGCTTATCCGCGTGACGGTAAAAGCTTGTGAGCGCTCAAACCGAATACTGCCTCACAATAGCGATATATCGATGAGCGCAGAAGTCGTGTACTTTCGTACGCGCAAGGTAGTGCGAGTTATGAAGCTGAGAGATAAATTTACAGTCAACAATCCAGATGAAGGTTACACGCGGAAAGTTTCACTGAAAGAGCTTACTAAGTGGCAAAAAGTCTCAATCACTAACTTCGGATTCAGTATAACTCACGCATGCCCAAACCGTTGTGCTCACTGCGCTCCTGAAAGTGCTCCCGAGCTAGGTCATACGAGTATATCCATGGAGCAGGCCGAGGCCTGGGCAGGAGATATGGAAGACCTGGCAGCGGCAGGAGTGCGAGGAATAAATATAACCGGAGGAGAGCCTCTCCTCTTGCCGAAAGTGCTTAAGATACTGGGAGAAGCGGCCACGAACGCCGGAATCATCTTCAGTGTAGTTACAGCCGCCCATTGGGCGAGAACTTACGAGAATGCGGTGAAGGTCATTGAGGACCACCCGTCAATAAAAAGCTGGGATATCAGCACCGACATCTGGCACCTCCCCTATGTCAGCTTAGAACGCGTCAAAAACGCATACCAGGCTTGCTTAGACTTAGGACGAGAGGTGGAAATCAGATTTGCTCATCCGGAACCCCTAGCTGGAGAACACCTGGAACTTTTTAACCAACTTTTAGAATTTGCTGACCCGAAGCACCTTTGTTGCCAAGCCCTTCGAAACCTGGGGCGAGGACAGGAAAATTTTGTGCAGATTGGAATTTCCTCAAGTTCAAAAGTGCAAAGTAGTGATGAGCAACGAACCAAGAAAGAAAAGCGCATTGAGAGAAAATTGGCAATGCTCGAGGAAAACCATTCAGTTTGGCACGCCCCATGCCTCTCAGGCGGTGCTGTTGTAAAACATGATGGAACAGTAGCACCGTGTTGTGTTGGCTTCCAAGAAGTACCAGAAGACCACGACCCTATGGCGCTCCCGGTACAGTTGGGTTCCGCAAGCCTTAGAGCAGAAAATACGCGTTCCTTGAAGGAAATTTTTCTAGACTATATAAGCGATCCGAAAATGCTGCTTTTGCGTGCCCTGGGGATAAAGGAATTTGTTAGGTGGACCATAGAAGCGGGACTGGAAGAGTTCGTCCCAGAGCCTCACGAACTCACAGACGTATGTGACATGTGTGACCACCTATTTTCCGAACCAAAAGTTACGGCTGCAATAAATCAAAAGCTAGAGAATGAGGAAATACTAACGAAGAAGATTGCACTCATAGCAGATAGACTTTTGGGCGAGCCAGCGGGACTACAGCGTTTCGCACCAGAATATTTACGACAGGAAGAAACGTGAAAAATTTAGCAAACATGCCGAGCGATAAATCTGATATCGTCTTTTGCTGTATGCCTTGGGTTGTCACTCGGCGACCCTCATTAGCTCTTGGAATTCTTAAGGGCATTTGCACTCAAGAAAATGTGGCAGCAAAGGTGATCTATCCAAATTTTGACATGGCTGCAAAAATAGGGATGAAATTATCCGGTGCACTAGCTTCGAAAAGAGAGCTTTTCGGACTCTCAGAGCATCTCTTTTCATGTGATATTTACAGTCCAGAGGAACTCAATAGTGATCAATTCCTTCAAGCTCATGCTTCTAGAGAAAATGTCATGTCATCTATTCCACCCCAGTTTTGGTTTGACGCAAGAGACCATCTTATTCCCGTTTTCTTAGAAGAAGTACTTGAGCGGATCCTTGATATGAATCCATCTATCGTTGCATTTTCAGCGACATTCAATCAGGTGATGGGAAGTGTCGCGATGGCCAAAAGAGTCAAGGAGGCCAATCCAAATATTATAACGATTTGCGGGGGTGCATCCTTCCACGAACCCATGGGTCTCGAATATCACCGCGTATTTTCGAAATACATAGACCATATCTCACTTGGGGAAGCTGACGACTCATTTCGAACATTTATAACAAACTGGAGAGACGGTAAACCGTTGGAAAAGATTAGCGGCATAACATACCTTCAGGATGGTGAAATAGCCTTTGCTCCGTCTGAAGTTGTTCGAGATCTGGATAGGCTTCCAACACCAGATTATGACGACTATTTCGAGGAAGGAGAAAGGCTTGTAGATAACCCAAGGTTCAAACTGGTTGTTGAATCACTGGGGTATGAAAGCTCACGAGGTTGTTGGTGGGGCCAGAAAAATCATTGTGTTTTTTGCGGGCTGAACAGCGAAGATCTGACTTTTCGAGCGCGTAGTGTCGACCGAGTAGTTGAAGACATGCTTACGCTGAGTACACGGTACAATGAAGTCCGGCTTTTCGCCGCAGACCTCATAGTCGCTTGGCCAGCTTTGAGTCCTGTTCTCGAGCGCCTTGCACAAGAAGATATTGATCTAATTTTGTTTTACGAAGTCAGACCGAAGCTCAAGAAATCACAAATAAAACTTCTTGCAGACGCGGGAGTCACACGTGTCCAGCCTGGGATTGAGTCCTTATCAACCGAGGTGCTGCAACTAATGGATAAAGGCACGACCCAAATTGTGAACATTCAATTCTTGAAATGGGCAAAGGAATATAGCGTCAATCCGGCGTATAATTTTCTCATGGGCTTTCCCGGAGAGAAGTCTGAGTGGTATGACGCCCTTCTAGAACTGGTGCCAAAGCTGTACCATCTGGACCCATCGGATTTTCTACCACACCTGATTGAAATCCATCGTTTCAGTCCCATTTTCGAGCATAAGGAAAGGTTTGGGATAAAAAAAATTGAGCCTAGGGCGGACTATCAAGCCTGTTTTCCTGAGGGGACTGCCGACCTTGCAAAAGTGTCTTACTACTTCCAGGAAGCTAACAAGACTCCGGAGGAGCGCACCGATCGAGATATTCCGCACTTTGGAAGCGAAGAGCGAACTAACGAACAGTTCCCTCCTTACATGCAACGTTTCATTGACGCATGTAAACCTTGGCTTTCGGCGCATAAAACTGATTCAACACATAAACCAGTGCTCGAATACCGTTTGGGGAACGGGTTCATGAGGGTAAAGGATTTCCGGCAAAGACCCGGCCGCTTCCTTACTCTTACTGAAGAGTATTTTTCAGTGATGCTCCTGTGTGACCGGGTTCAAAAGCGAGCGAAAGTCGTTAAGCGGCTGAGCAAGCTATATAAACACGAGGATATCGAGGAAGCCATCGAGTTCTTGCTCAAACGCAACTTGTTGATCTCTGAGGGAAATGAAATCCTTTCACTCGTAGTTGGTGCGAAACCCCGCTCGACCCAAAAACTTGAAGCGTTAGCGCTGGGCAAAGCTAACGATGATAATCATTCATCCGCGACCGCTGAACTAAAACCTGAACCGCCAGCATCGAAAGGTCTCCTCACAGTCGTTCAATAAACCGGCCTAAACGTGTTCACCAGGAATTACTCTTTCAAACAAGGTATCACTGTACATTTCTAATAACGCGATCGCTTGGTCTGGATCCTTAGTCAAAGCCGCAATCTCCTTAGCTGAACGTTTCCCGTCAACAAGTTTTACTATCTCGAGAAGAAGCTTGTTCGCTTTCAACGGAGCTTGCCCCGGCATGTAAAGTGTCGCTGTTTTCTCCACTGCAATCCTAAGGTCACGTTTGACCGATACTACGCCACCACTCTTATCAAGATAACGAGCATAGCTACGATTCATCACGGGTATAGAAATCTGTTGTAATTCAAAAACACGGGACAGGCTCCAACCGGAATTGAGAACCGAATGCCCCCAAGCATCGGGAACGAACACTGCTTCGCCAGGCTCTTGTGTGAATGTAAATCCCTCAACATATTTGCCAATCAGGGGAGTGTACCACACAGGTTCTAACATCGCAGCCCGCCGACACAACCCTTGCTTATGCCATTCTCTATATGCCTCACGCAGTAGACTTGCAATATCTCCAGTATTATCTTCGGCGATTGGTAAGATCTTCTCCTCAAAAAATGCATATTTGTCACTGACGTTTATCTCCTGAAGCACCAAAGAAATCACGTTTGTTACATAAGGATGTATTACTCTCCATCGTTTCTTACCAAAGATTAATTCGTTTATTGCAGCACCGTGGATATGAATATTCACATACGAACCCTCTGGTGCCAGAGACAACCGTTGGGCCTTCATCGGAAACAACTCTTCCAATTTCAGAAAGAAATCAGGCAGCTTGCTCTGGGAAACGTAGGCTCCTAGTCGTGATTCTTGATCATTATGAACATCATGAAAGACATACGGACATTTTTTTTCACTCGATGATGTTACGTCAAACTCGTCCCTGCTAGTCCTAATATATTCAGACACGGAAGTCTTACCCGTCGAGCGGGGAAGCGCAAACTCGTCGCTCGAGAAATTAACCTCACAATCTCCGTAAGAATCCAAAAATCTTTCAAGAGTGCTCTGTTTTCCAGTTTTGAATAAGAAGGGCCTGCGCTCATATGCCAGCTGGGTCATTTCCTTTGGGGTTTTTGCTCGCTCAATTTCAAACATTCGTATTCTCTATATTTGTAACCAACTACTCTCCGAGCACTCTACTACCATCTGCTATTGAATCGATGTCACTTACCTTTAATCACTTCAAAACCTCGACGATGATACTGCCAATAGGTTCGGTTTCCAACTTCAAGCTTTATACGTACTGCGCGCCACGGAAGCGATGGGCATTCCACGATGGATAGCGTACCATTCTCGCCTTTCGTAGCCGCAGCGAAGATCGTCTCGCCGCAGACCAGTCTTTTATCTCCGAGCTTCCCAACAATCCTCTTGAAGTCTGGTGGCTTATTTACCGTGCTGAACGGGTAGAATGCTCTCATCCACATTGCTTGCAACTCTTCACCAGAAAGATTTTTCACATTCTCAGAAACAGTCGCAAATGCTTTCTTCGCTCGGCGCGTCAAAAGCCATTCCCCTCTAGCGCTCCAATCATTATCAAGCAACAGTTCAAAAGCTTTTTCTCTTTTTGGGTCACTGATCGTTACACCAAGTGTCACAGACGAATCAGTTACTTTTTTTACAACTTCAGTGACGACGATCGGACCTTTCACCTTAGTCCCTGATATGTCAAACTTTGCAATACTTCCCTCCGCCCATTCTGCGAAATGTGGTTTGGGAGTAATCCACATCGAATGAGCACCGCGGTCCATCACCAACGTTCTACCGTTGAAAAAATCCATCCCGACCAGGCCCAAGTGCCGTAAATCTCGTTCAGGAACTCGCTTATTTTCGAATGTCTTGGGCTGTTCAATGCTCCAGTCGATTTCTCCTATCTTTAATTCTAATCTCGTATTGGCAGTATTTGTCTTACGAGAAACGTTCGATGCACCCTTTTCCTTCTCTTCACTCTCATGCCCAGAATAGTTGACGCTCGCAAGAAACCTATCCCCTAACTTTGTTATGTTTGATCCAGTGTCAAGGAGAAGAGCACGGCGAGGAGAAGAGGTAGAAGCACGCACAAAAACAATCGGGCAAGACTGCGCCAAAACCAGTGGAAATTTAGTTAGAGAACTCCACTCTCCTTTTTCCTCAAACGGCATGAGACGCAGTTCGTAATGAGTAAAATCAAGCTCTACTCTAAACCTCTTGAGCAAACTCTGTGGGCTAATGATTCCAGCGATAGATTTGAGCGGCAAGTCCATCATTACGGCATGAGCGTTTCTGATTCGAATAGTTCCCAGAGAAAGGTCTAAACGTGTATATTGCGTCGTAACCTTATCTTCTAGGGCGAGCCCTTCAAAGTCAGTGCCTTCTATCGGTTTTAGGCCGTATTTTCGGGCCGTATCTCTTGTTATGAGAAGTCCCGAGGCACCTGTATCAACGATAAACGGGAGCATCTCAGAGCCATTAATTGATAGATTAACGACAGGAAGACTTCCAAATACCGATAGGGGGACCGTAAAAGACGCACCATGCTCTGCAATGATTTCATTAACGCGATCTATCTTTTCTAAAAGTTTATTTTTTGCACTAATCTGTCGGGCAAAATATTTATCGTCATCACAAGCCGTTTCTTTATCTGCAATCTGGCAGGCCGACTCGATTACACCAGCGTACCTATCCTTTCCGTTTGGCAAGCTTAGTGCCGTAAAAGCTGCCCGAATCTGAACTCCTACGGGTAAAGAGGTTATCTCTTCCTGGATCTCGTCCAGAAGCCGAGTTGACAAAGCTTCGTTCGAGGTAAGTGCGGCAACACGAAACAGATTTCTCAGAGCTTCCGAATTTCTTGCATGCCACCCGGTCTCAAATGCTGTTTTCGCTTCTTCGAGGTAACCTTGCTCGAGTAAATCTAAAGAGCTTAGTTTTGGATCTTTAGCTGTATTCACGCTTCTACACCCACAAACAATCAACAATGCCAGTAATGGCATCAAAAATTTTTGCACAGCCTTATAGTAGTGGAAACGTTAGAGAACCGAAACCATTGCTACCCCAAAACAGGTAAATCGCTTGCTGCTAAGTATCAATCATGCACGACAAAGGATTCGTTACACCTAAGACAAAAGGAATACATTCATTGGCCTCCCCAGCAATTTAATCAATGCTATGCTTATCACTATCGGCACGAAACTCGCGACGAAGAGTCTTGGTACAATTAATTATTTCTCGTAAACTTGTGGAGAATCACACCAGAACTTCTCGTTTTTTTGACGTATACCTTCTTCCGAAAATGTAAATCGTCACGATTATAGTTCGCGGTTTAGCTGTTGCGAAGCTCCGCTTTGACTATCCAATACAATCATTATAACGTGCGAGGGCTACCACGGTTCCTACCACTCATCGATGAAAGCGACCAACATACACATATTCGGGCTTTTGACTTTGTTCGGATGCTCTGAACGTTCAATACAACAACCCTCCTCGACTGATATTGGAGTGCGCCGCTTCCAGGACGCCGGGCAAGTTCCTTTCGATGCTGGTCGCTCCTTAGAAGATTCAGGCTACCAGCATGAAGATGCAGGCCCGGCAACTCCACCAGCAACACTTGTTCGTTATCTCACCGGTTCCGAAATAGATGCTGTAGCCTCACCATCTGGCCCTTCATTAGTCTTAATGGGTGGAAGTCGGGAAGTTGATACCGCTTTTGAATGGTGGGTACCACGAATCAATGGCGGTGATGTGGTCATACTCAGAACCTCGGGTTCGGATGGCTATAATGATTATTTGTATAAAGAAATCGGCGGCACGAACTCTGTCGAGACGATGCTTGTGACTTCTCGTATTCTTGCCGACCATGCTTATGTCGCTCAGCAAATCCGTAACGCTGAAGGAATTTTCATCGCAGGCGGCGATCAATCAACGTACCTTAATAACTGGAAGAATACGAAAGTTGAAGAGGCCCTGCACTTTGCGTGGCAACGTGGTGCTGTACTCGGCGGAACCAGCGCGGGCTTAGCTGTTCTCGGCGAATTTGTTTTTGCCGCCCACAACGGGAGTATCGACTCTGAAACCGCGATGAGCGCGCCCTTTCACCCTCGCATGGCACTCGAAAATGACTTTCTCCAGTTATCATACTTAGAGAATATCTTTACTGACAGTCATTTTGGGGAGCGTAACCGCCTCGGACGATTGATCTCTTTTCTGGCTCGGTGTCATACGGACTTTGCAGAACCCATGCCTACAGGCTTAGGTATCGACGAACGAACTGCTCTGGTCATCGATAACCAGGGTCAAGGCACGGTGATGGGTAGCGGTCATGTTTACGTCTTAAAGAGCCTTTCACCACCAGAAGTGTGTGAGAGCGGCCAGACGCTTACCCATACCTCGCTGGAGTATTGGAAACTTTCCGACGGTGACGCGATACAATTTCCAGGTGCAATGGTTTCGGAGCCCTCGAAGCCCCTGTCCGTTACAGACGGTAAATTGAATTTATAACTCTACTTCCCGCAGCAAGACCGAACTCGGCTACGCGAGTTCACGAACGAACACGACCGCTTCCGCGTTTTGCAGCGTCACGGGTTGGCCTGCTTCAGCGTCAGGAGACAGCTCAGGAGAACCAATTGCCAAGCGCCACCCTTCCTTTTCTAGTCCTGGAATAACCAGTTCCGACGGTGTAAGCGTAACGTCGACACCCTGCATATTACCAACGAACAAAACTTGTTCTTTTTGATCAGGGGACGTTCGAAGCCCATAAAAAACGGCTGCGCCATCCGAAGGCTCACGAATTTGAAAGACATCTTTGCCTGTAAAATTATTCGCTAACCAAGGGTGTGCTTTTCGGAATTCTCGTGCGGTTTTTGCAAATCCGGTATTCTTGGAATCAAGGTTCTCAGTATGCGCATCTACATTCACATAGTCGTGCAAGTCATCCATATATGCGCGCGCAAGCTTTTTGAGTGTCTCGACCGTAAGCGGCATTAATTGCTCGGGCGTATCAAACGCCGCCATTCCCTTCACCGTTCGTTCTAAGTTATCACCGGTCGCGGTATTGACCTGTTCCAAACCGCGCCAGAACTCTTTGAGCTGCACATAGTCGTTGAAACCCAACGTTTTCAGGCGTGGGAAATTCTGCGGCTGCACAAAGGACTCTTCATCGACTCGCCATTCCAGGAATCGTGATTCTTCGGAGGCAACTTTTACCCCGTATCGTTCATCCGTGTTGCGTACAAACGCCCATGGGGCCCGGGCATTGGCCTGTAAGAATTCCATCGGAACTCCGGGCATAAAAGCGTGCGTCCAAAGTGTCGCTGCTTCATGATCGTATGCGTGGGCAATCGTATCTTTGAGACTCGAACCAAGTCTCGGGTCGACACTTTCTTCGGTCTTGATTTGCGCGCCTCGACGCAAAGTATCGTGGTTGGCCGCGCCGGTAATCCATCGCTCACCAAATTGCGCGACCTCTTTTGCCCGCCACCCTTTATTCAGCCAGAATGGCACCACCATCGGAGTATTGTGGGCAAAAGTCAGCGGCCCCCACTGAAAAGCATGAGGTTGTTGCTCCGTGACCTCACGATACGTCGACTTTTGTTCCCAGTCAGCATCCGGCCAAGGCCTTCCATCTTCAAAGATCATCCAAGGTAAGTATTTGTTCCCACCAACCTCTTGGACAACGGCACTCATTTCCCTGAGATAATCATCATCGTATTTCAAGCTTTGCGCTTTTTCATCCCAGTATTTGAAATCTTGCGCACCATCTACCCGAACACCGTCGACACCAAAATTAGACTTGCGCCGCTGCATTTCGAGCATTTGAGCACGCACTGTAGGGTCTCGATAATTCACCGTCTTGCCGTACATGCCCTGCCCCGCGATGAAGCGGTCCTCTACCAGACCTACCGCTTGATTGTCGATATGGCCGTAAACCACATCTAAGACGATCTTTATGGGGCCCGTTGGAAAATTGTGTAAGGTTTCGATGAATTCCACAAACTCGTCAGGACGTTTCGTCTCGAGCAAAGTCGGCGCTACGGCTGGAGTGCCCGCCATAACATTATCGTAGCCCCAGTTGGTGATGTCAGGGCGTTTCATGCCAACTTGTACAAGGCCTTCACGGTCGGAATCTCGTTTGAAGAAGCCTCCAGTTTCGCCCTCATGTTCGATCGTTGGTTCAATAGGGAGCAGCTGTACACTGTCATAACCCGCAAGAATTTCGTCAGCCGGAGTGAGCTTTTCTCCGCATTCGATTTTACGGGCGAGCTCTTTGAACCGAGCAGTCAAGCCGGCAATGCTTCCTCTTTCGGTCGCTGTTTTCGTATGAACTTGAAGAATATTGGTTGGGGCGTCTTGGCGTCGCGGTGCCGTATTCGCGTCACTCTCACCGATGGTTTTGAAATGCTCAAGATCTCGCCGTGATGCCTGCATCTTCGCCGTGTCGTAAAGCTCCGCGGGCGCAAAGGCTCCAAAAGGCAAAGACGCTGCAAAATGATCGTGGTGCGTCTTGAGTTCGCCGGATTTGGGGTCTCGATAACGAACTTGATAGAAGTGACCCAATTGGTTCTTCGAGCCTCCCCTTACCCCATCGATTGCTGCCCAAAGGTATTCGCCATCCTTAGACAATGGGACACGTTTAACGTGCCATTGGGCATTGATAGGTGGCTGTTGAACGTCTATCTCCCCGACGGGTGTGAGAATCTCAAGATAAGCTTCCTGTGAACCAAGTCTGTCCATGGCGGGGACCCAAAAACCGAATTCGGCCGAATGAGAACCGGTGACCTTGGCGCCGAGTTTTGTCGCGAGTACTTTCGCAAGTGCGAAAGCATCTGGTTCAGTAGCTCGTGCTTCGGTCGCCCATTGAACCAAGCTATTTGTTCCGGCTCGATTCACAGAATAATTTGGGCTTTCAATCGCGCCGCTACGAAGTGCCAAGACGTTTCCTGAGGCCGAGTTCAGAATCGACGCAGAATTCGAATGATTCTCGGATATCGAGACTTGCCCTTGAACAGTGAATGAGTCGGATTCCATTGATTGGCTATATGGCCCATCCGTTCGTTTTGAAGTCGCCGCGGACTTCTCCTCCCCGACGGTCCTTAGCCCCCAGCGAACCTTGTTACTCACAGGCTCAATCGTCATTACTGCTTTCCCTCATCCCAAACGACCGAAAACACTACGTAACTCGCCGAAAAAGCGAGCCGACACCGGTGCACACATTCCCACACATTGATTCTCGTCAAAACGGACAAGAGGTTGCGAAGTTTCCTCGTGAAAGACTTATTATTCTAATCGGTGAATTTTCTGAATCAAGCAAAGGTGACCTAGGTCACAAACCGCAATCATCACCGACACTTGCGTCGATTTGGACGAAACGTCCTCTCCGAGGGTACCGATAGACGAGATAAGACAGATGCCGAACCCCGGAAGAGTATCATCTAGGGACCGAGCAACCCGCGAACAGCCATAGGCTGCACGACCTCATCGGGACCCTGTCGCCGTACCTGGAGACCGATTTTCTCGCGCCAGGCCATCGACTCGCCCAGCCGCCGCAGACATGAATCCGGCAGGCAGGCCATCAACGTCACCTCAAACAACCCGATTCGGCGTCAATCGCTTCGGAACCTGGGTCAAACGCTCGCTCGCAACTCCAGAAGCGCAAGATGAGTAACAATCCTTGAATCCGGCGCAAAAATCAGTTTTGCGAGTTGCCGCACGAAAGATGTTGAGAGCCCAGGGAGAAAAAATAACAGCTCGGCAACGCAGCATGGTTGTGGATCACGGATGTCATGGCTTCCCAAGAAAAAGGCTCAAGCGCGGCGGCGGCGCGGGTCATACGATGGCGCCAGCGGGCCTGCCGTCAAAAAGCGAGATAAGCTTTTCGACAGCTAATCGTTTGTGCTTCATTTTTCTTACTCATCAAAAGTCTTCCCAGAAAAGTCCACGGGGAACCCTAAATGAAGCCGCTTAGGCCTGCAAAACGTCGGTGCGCCGTGTTTACAGCATAATCTGTGAATGTTACTCATTCTCAAGTTCCACTCGGCTGGCTTTGAGTTCGAAATGAGCGAAGAAAACAATCCCTTGTCGCAACCTCTACCTCTCGCGAAAAGTAATAGCTCAATTTCACCTCATGAAGAGGACAGTGAGACCCTACCCGTCGAATCTGTGAGCCGCCGTTTGGTCAACGCCTTGATTAAAACCTCTCATACCCGGCTTCGAACAGGCTCATTTGGGACTGCACTCACAAGGCCTCCTTCTTCAATGAATAGCGAAGAGCATAAACAGACGGTCGCTGTCGATGATGAGAGCGTCATGAACACCGTTGTATCTGACCGTGGGGATGTTGTGGATTCTGACTCTTTTGTTGATGAGGGCCAAGAATTCGGAATGAGTCAAAGATACACAGACCTCGGAATTCTTGGAACCGGCGGAATGGGCGTAGTACGTAGAGTGCGCGACAATTTACTAAACCGAACGCTTGCCATGAAAATCCTCAAAGCAGACCGCACTGAAAAAGAGGCCACCGTCGAGCGGTTCATTCAAGAGGCACAAGTCTGCTCACAGCTACAACATCCCAACATTATGCCGATCTACGATCTCGGAACCTTAGACACCGGGCATATGTTTATGACTATGGCTGAACTCCAAGGCTCTTCCTTGGACGTGTTCATCGAACGAGTCCACAAGGCAAGTTCAAGTGCAGGTTGGGACGAAGCGTTCGGAGGCTGGAATCTCCATCGACTCGTGCGCGTATTTCAAAATGTTTGTCACGGCGTAGCTCACGCACACCAAAAGAAGGTCTTACACCGAGACCTAAAGCCGCAAAACATTATGGTTCATGAGAGCGGCGAAACGCTGGTCGTTGATTGGGGTCTGGCAAAAGTCCTGGGTTCTGCCGAACAACAAGGCGATGTCGTCACCCATCGCTCGGAAGAAAACGCTCATGCAACCATGGCCGGTGGCATATTTGGCACACCCATTTTCCTAGCCCCAGAGCTCCTTCCGCCCAATGCTGAAGACGCAAGCCCGAAGTCAGATATCTATTCGCTGGGTGTGATTTTGTACGAAATCTTGCGCGGCTCACCCCCATATGAAGGAAAGACTGCGCTTGAAGTCCTCCTGAAAGTTGCAAAATCACCTCCACAACCATTCGAGTTCACGACCGTTTCTTCGAGCCACTCAAATCAAGAGAACGAAAATTCACAACGGATTTATTTGAACTCCCGAGGCGCACCGCTCCCCTCGGCACTCGTTGAAATATGCAACACCGCTATGAGCCGAAATCCGAAAGTTCGCTACGATAGCGTGTCGGAATTGGTCACTCTTATCGGGCAATGGCTCGATGGCTCACAGCGTCGCGAAAAAGCTTTATCTCTCGTCCGACAGGGACACGGCCTGACCTATTCCATTGATGACCTCTCAGACGAAGCCACAGACCTGCGACAAAAAGCCATCCAAGCGCAACGCGAGATTCCGACTTGGGCCAGTGATGAACAGAAGTTTCAATTTTGGGAAATAGAAGACCGCGCTTCGAATTTAGAAGCGCAAGCTGTCGTCTATCACACCCGGCGCGCACAGCTGTTTCGTAATGCCTTGGCGCACAAACACGACCTCGTCGAAGCGCATACAGCCCTCGCTGAACACTATCGCGCAGTTCACGAAGAGGCTGAGATCGCAGGCGACACGATTGAAGCACAGCGGTCTGAAGTTCTTCTTAGAGAGCATGTCGCCCTGCTTCCCAAAGGCATTCCCACGGCTAAAAATCTCCGAAACTATCTCGAAGGAACCGGTTACCTCTCGGTATTTTCGCAGCCCGCAGGAGCCGAGATTCGTTTAGCAAAACTCTTGCCTCAGCGGCGCAGACTACAACCTGATCGTGAGGAATCCATTGGTCACACTCCTCTTGAAGAAAAAACGGTAGACAGAGGCAGCTACCTCGTCAAGCTGAGAAAAGAAGGCTACCACGAAGCCAGAGTTCCGATTTTTAACCAACGGCAAGACATCATTGACGGCACAAATCCTGAAGGCGAGATTGCGCCCGTACGTCTCCTGCCGCAAGGCACACTGGGGCACCAAGATTGCTACGTACCTGCAGGCTGGTGCTTTGTCGGTGGCGATCACCAGACTCCTAACAGTGGCCCTCGACGACGAATTTGGCTCGAAGGCTTTGTCATTCAAAAGTTCCCGGTCACCCACGAGGCTTACCTTGTCTTTCTCAATGACCTGGTTTCCAATGGTCGCGCCGACGAGGCTCTTCTGCACGTGCCGAGGGAGCAGAGCTCCAGCGACGAGGAACTCGGCCTGATGGCCTATCGCCAAGACCCACAAGGGTACTTTTCGCTTCCTACTGACCCACTTCGAGAAACCTGCCATCCGAAGCAGCCCGTCACGATGATTCAGTGGCGCACTGCGCGCGCCTATGCAGACTGGCTCTCCCAAAAGAGCGGTCTGCCTTGGAGACTCCCTATGGAGTTTGAATGGGAAAAGGCCGCTCGAGGTGTAGATGGTCGTTCGTATCCATGGGGAGACGAATTTGATCCTTCCTGGGCCTGTATGAAAGACAGTCACGAAGATTCGGTACGCATGCAGTCCGTCGATACGTTTCCTGCGGACGAGAGCGTCTATGGCGTCCGTGGGACGGCTGGAAACACCAGAGATTGGTGTCTCGACAAGTTCCGCGACGACGGCCCTCCTCTCGACAACTGTCGCTTGATTATGCCCAGCGAAAAGGACCTCGCGGACCCCGGATTCAAATCCACCCGAGGTGGCAGCTACGGTAACTCTGCGTCACGCGCGCGTTCCGCCGACCGGGACTGGTGGTTCCCAGACCGGAGCTATGTCGGACGCGGCATGAGACTCGTTTGGGCGATCAATGATTATGACTTCGGTGACTGAAACGTCTTAAAGGTTCAAGTTACAAAGCTATATCGTGATTTGAATCGGAGTAAGATACTGAATGGCTGAAAGTAATTATTTTCGCAGCCTCTGGATTGTAAAGCGATGTTGTTCACAGAGTCCGAGAAACAAGTAGCTCGGCTGAAAGTAATTATTTTCGCAGCACCATTCTCCGCAAAGTATTTCACAGAAGGATACTGACCGACTGAAAGTAATTATTTTCGCAGCGACAATTCCCACAACGTATTTCAGAGAGCGATACTGAGCGGTTCGAAGTCATTATTTTCAGGGCGGAGTAAAGAAAGGTGGCTTGAGGATAATGACGGCTGAAAGTAATTATTTTCGCAGCACGAGAGTGACAAAACTATCCCGTAAGCAAAGTCCGAGAAACAAGTAGCTCGGCTGAAAGTAATTATTTTCGCAGCCTCTGGATTGTAAAGCGATGTTGTTCACAGATTCCGAGAAACAAGAATAGCGGCTGAAAGTCATTATTTTCGCGCGTTTTGATTTTCTATAGTCCGCCAAAACGCATTCAAGACCGCTTCCACTAATCGGGGCAATCTCCGGACCATCGAACATTTGCGGTAGTTGCACTGCTTTGGGGAAAAGAGCCATCCGTCGGAGCACCGGAGCCTTCGGTCATATTAAACAAAGCCGTCGTGTCCGTATCTGGCCCAAAAAGAGGCGGCGGCGGAAAATAGCCTTCAGGATAAAGCGCAGACTGAGAAAAACGCACTGGGCCGATCTTGCCTCGGAAATACTCGGATGGCGTTGTGGAATTGCTGAAGCGAGCCGCTCCAATGCTATGGAGGCTCGTTCCCGTTTGTGTGCCAGAGGGCTGTAACGACAAATGTTGCGGTAACCCATTGACGTGAACTCGCAGTGGAAATCCGGTGCCAAGGTCTGAAACCGCGATATGGTGCCATTTGCCAGCCACTAGAGCGAGGTCGGTCTCGTACTCTTCGTATTGCCCAACCCCAGAACAATTAGCGTAGCGTTTTACACGTACACCTGTCGGCCCCGCATACAGCATAGCGCAAGGGTTCTGTGCGATGATACCGCCACCATTGCTCGGAAACTTGACCCAAGCTTCTATCGAATTCGCGTAGTCAGAAGCGCTGGAGGTGGAAGCGTGATTAGTTATTTCAACCCAAGCGGAGCTGCCGTTGAATGAAAGAGAGTTACAGCCAAACGACTGAACGGAAGTACGTGCACACCTCAAGCCGATTTGGCTTTCCCGCACGGTGGGGTCTACCTCCTCGCAATAGTTAGAGCTGAGAAATACGGAAGAGGTCGCGGTAAAATCTCCACCACAATGCAAACGGTTACCTGCCGTCCCAGGGTCTTGCGTCCATTCAGAAAGATTCCCGGACATATCACAAAGCCCGCTCACGGAATTTCCTCGAAAGAAGTGACATACCTTCCCTGGCTCGTTTAACCCACAGCCTGGAGCATTACCCGGATCGTAAAAACAGTATTCGCAAGATGGCTCTTGATTGCCCCAGGGAAAAGTTCCATTCACCGACGCTTCGTTTACACGCTGATATGCTTCCGGAAGAGTCCCTCCAGCCCACCTGCAGTATTGGAGCGAACCCTCCCAATCGACACAATTCATGGGTGTATCAGGCTCGGATTCCTGCTCATAAAAACAACCAGAATACCCCGATGTTTTGAAATTTAAGGGCGAACAGGCGCCCGCAGTCACGCACTGCTCAAATTGTTTTACAGTGACTTCGCTGCGGGTCAACTCAGCTTCTGCTGTCCCGCTATGAATCCAGTCCAGTCCACTCGGGTTCGCAGGGCAGATTTTATCCCATAATCCTGACGGTTGGGAGTCCCCGTGATGGCCGTTACCAGACGAGTCATAGACATCCTCGGGGCCGAAGACAATGCCAGGGTTGGTGGGAATCTCATTGAACTTCCAGAGTGCAATTGTGTCTGCTTGTGCATCCAGAGAACCTTCGGGGGCAAAATTATTGGAGGTGTACCTTGCAACTGAAGACAGTCGAACTTCATCAATCTGACCTATCCACATCGCATTAATCTCGGAGCCGCCTATTCTCATTTCTGCACTAGTCGGGACGGTCAGCGGAGATCCATACGTCGATTCGGCACTCATCACACCATCGATAAAAAGTCGGAATCGCTCGCCAGAGCGACTGACGGCCACATGATGCCACCCGCTCGGCAAAGGCGCAGTCGCAGAGAGCTGTAGGGAGGAGTTGTTTATACTAAACTGTAGGGAGTCGTTGTAATAAGCGAGCCGCCAATAGCCCTGGCTTGTATTCGACGAATTCATTAAGCTCACGATGTCTTTAAATCCGCTCGGAGGCCAACTTGAGACTTGAAACCAAGCCTCAACAGTGAAATCGGACGCTCCGAACGCGAAGCTCTGATCAAACGGCACATTTACGGAGCCTGAGCCATTAAATCCCAACGAACTGCACAAATCGGTTCGATTCCTCACATATACCTTCATGTAATTTTCGCCGTTATCGGCGGTCCCGGTGTTTTCGGCGATACCATAGCCGAAGCCTACGGGATGTCTCACTGTTGGCGAATTTCCTCCTTCCGTGGCCGGTGACGCAGCATTTGGACCGAGGCCACTGCGAGGCCCTGGATTCGTCAACCGGCAACCCCCGTTGCCGAGCGCAACTACTTCCACACTCCACGCTGGGCCATACGTGTGACCCCCGCATGTCGGACAGCTGCAGCCAGTGCTTCCATTTTGCGCCTTAGGACTAAGATACAAATCTGTGTCGCAAAGTTTGTTATTAGATGAACTTAAATTACCTGCCGTCAGGGGGAAGCCCCCTTGGGTGCCGTAGCACATTTCTCCCGTATTCTGAATTGTGGTAGCCAGGCTGTCGCCGGATGGGCTGATGTCGTTGTAGCCTGCCCAAACGCCACTGGGCGCGTGGATAAACATCACATCTCGCGCGGATACCTCATGCAGTGCCTTTGATTTATAATCCTGTTCCAGCGCGTTCAGTGAACCAAAGACATTTGTGTTGGTGTCCCACAAATTTCGATCGCTCCAGGTCCAGTTGTCTTGGCCGTCGTCGCTCGAAACCGCGACCAAGGTCCAACCACCGCCGTCATACGTCGTATCCATGAGGCAATACACCTGATACGCTTGATTATTGCCGCTTCGGTCGGGGTCAATCCAATAGATCCCGTCGCCGGCCGAATGGCCATTGGTCAAAATAGCTGCGCAACTCACCGCTGGGCAAGCTGCCAAAGCGCCACTACCTGGGTTACAATCGCTCACCCTGACATCGGCAGAATCCGACGTGCCATCATCCTCGCCGTCGTTTGGAGTCACTGTGCAGGTCCAGGTCTCCCCGGCTGAGGTATTCGAAGCCGCTAAGGTCTGTCCAAGCACCGTTGTCGAACCGTTTTTGGACCAAGAATAGGTATAGGTAATAGAAGAAGTATCTGCCGGATCGACGTCAGTTGAGTCTATGATGACTTCGCAATTCAACTCATCGGTCGGGGTCGGACTTGAAGGGGTAATAGAAACAGTCGGCGCGCTCGGAGGCGTATTTTCAATGGTCACCTCCGGAGATCCTACCCAGAAGGAAGTACATGCTGAGAAGGCATAATCGTCGCAAGCAAAAACTTCACAATGAACTTCATCTCCCTTATCGAACGAATCACCGAAAAGCCGCGAATCTGATGCCCCAAGTTGAGTTCCATTGACCCACCATTGATAAGAATATGTAACTCCATCATTATCCGCGTCTTCGACTCCGTTCGCTTGGCAAGTTAGGGAAGACGTCTCGGTCGGGCCGAGAGGATTGGAATTGCTGTCAACGATCACCACGTAACCAATCGTTGGAGCTGTATTGCCAATGATCACAGTATTTGATGCCACAAGGGATGTTTTACCCGGTTGGCTGGGCGAGGCGCTGTACGGACCCACGTAATCGTCCCAAAAAGATACTTTGCATTCAATTCTGTCATCTCGACTAAGCCCCATCAAGAGAGGACGAGATACGGATGATGTCACACCCGTTTGCCTGGCCCGCTCCTGGCTATTAACGTACCAAATGAACTCAAAACGCGCCTCATCACCGTCATCAAGGTCGCTCCATCCATTGGCCGAACATTCGAGTTCGGAAACAAGGGTTGCCCCAGTTGACGGTTGGAGATCAACTCCGGTGTATGTCGGGTCGGAGTTGAATACATTAGACAGGGCGGAACTCCGCCACGCTGCGCGTTCATTATCATCAAGCGTATAGTGAAATCCGGATGCTTCACCGCTGACCGTTTCCACGGCCTGCGCTTTACAACGTACAATATCACCACGTGCGAAAGTTTGCGCATTAGAGGGCATTTGGCTCGGATCAAACTCAAGGACGGCCAATCCGTTGCTTGAAGTCATAGAAGTAACAATACCAAAATGCTCTGTTCCGTTTTGGCGGGTCACTGACCAGTAAATTTCGTATCTGTATGCATCTCCATCGGCATCTTCTGACTCAGTCTGCAGCTTGCAACCAAATCCCTTGTTGCGGCTGCTGTAGCCCACTGTTCTTCCGCCCAGGTTCACCGTCGGTAGAGGTGTACCGTCAGTTTTTGTCAGCACAACTTCCGGCATGGTGGGCGGAGTATTTTGAATCGTAATCTCGGCAGAACTTATTTTCTCTACTCCATCCTTTGATACGGTGACCTCACACAAGTATGTTTGATCTTTTTGGGTTACGGAAAAAGGGAGTAACTCCGCATCAGTCAATACTTGTCCGAATTGTTTCCATCGGAAAAAATAATCTAAACCCCCTTCGCGATTGGTCACAATGCATTCAAGGTCGTCACCAGTCCTCGCCACGGTCGCACCTTGAGTTGTACGGATTTCAATGATGGGCAGTGGGAGGTCCTCAGAACCCGCATCCAATTTTGTCCCAGCATCATCCTTGACCATCGAGGCATCCGGATTGTTCACTATGCCGGAGTCAGGTAATTCAAAGGGCGTAGAAAGTTCAGCTGCAGGCTCTTCGGGGGCTGCAGGGAGACTTGCCGCAGGGATTCTTTCCGAAACGCATCGGCCATAATCGCAGGTTTGACCTGCACCACAATCGACATTGATACAGCTCTGAGCAAGAAAGATTTGCAGTAGCCTACTCTGGCCTTCCACAAAACCAGTCACGACTTTGCGCGTAAACAGGCGGTTTCCGCTGGGATCCAAGGCATCAAACTCGACGACAAGAGCAGTATTAGGATTCCCGTCGACGGGGGCGATGCCAAAGGAAAACGGTAACGGCGAATTATTGCCTCGAAGTTCGAAGCTTCTCTCCGCCTGCTTACCACTGCCGTCGTCGGCAGTAATTTTCACTTGCACCTCGGCCAATTCAGTAGGGACCTCGAGGTCGGATCCGACAAGCACCAGCAACTGCGTTTTGTCTTCGCTGCACCCCAGAGCCGGAAGCAAGGCCAACACACTCATGAGCACTAAAGCATGAAATTTCTTGAACATTTGGACGCTTTCACTATTCAACGAAACCGGATGCAGCTCAAGAGGTATCCAGATTAGAAATGTCTTTTTCAGAGAGGAAAACGCTAGGAAATAGAACCACGATCCCGAGCGAGAACGATATTGCTCACGGGGAGACCTCGTCTGAGGCTCTAAGAGGACTCAAGCAAATACAACGCCTTACAGTTTCGGACTCATTCCCCCTGTCGTTCTGCTCAAATTCTGCTAGTACTCAACAAGCGCCCTAAAGCCTTTATGGACGGGCTCAGGATACGAAAAAGCGAATGTCTGACGAGACCAGTGACTACGAATCGCCAGGAGGTACCGAAGAAGTTGTCTATGACAGTTTGACCTCACAGAGCGATATGCCGAAACCGGAGGCCATGCCGAGCGCCGCTGAACTCGGGGAATTCATCGGTGGATACAAGCTACAAAAGGTTCTCGGACGCGGGGGCATGGGAACCGTTTTCGAAGGCCAACACCGAACGCTCGGTCGAGCAGCAGCCCTCAAAGTCCTGGCTCCGGACTTAGCAGCGCGATCAGATTATATTTCTCGTTTTTTTCAAGAAGCCCGCATCGTCAACGATGTAAAACACACCAATATCGTCGAAATTTACGATTTTGTTCATACCGAAGACCCACTGCGGGTCGCCTTCATCATGGAGAAGCTCGAAGGACAGTCGCTCTCCCAGCTCATAAAGAAAAAACATAAGTTTACGGATACCCAAGCAATCAACATTTGCCTGCAGATTTGTGACGCGCTTGCCGCAGTTCATGCCCAAAATGTCATCCATCGTGACCTCAAACCCGACAACGTGTTTATCACCGGGTCCCTCGCATCCGATTTATCTTACGTGCCTAGTGTGAAAATTCTTGATTTCGGCATCGCTAAGAACATCGAAGGCGCGGCGAACCACAAAACCGCAACGGGGACCGTGATGGGAACACCCGCGTACATGGCACCCGAACAAATCTCAGGCTCTAAGCCTAATCCAAAGTCTGACGTCTACGCGCTGGCCTTAGTCCTGTACGAAATGCTGGTCGGCAAACGGCTTTATCACGGGGTTGCCGCTACGATTCTTCGCCAAAAACTGATTGAAGAACATCCCCCAGTCCAGGGACTCCCGGCTGGTCCAGCTTGTCATTTATTCGAGTCTCTCGTCATGTGGGGACTGGAACAAAATCCTAATAACCGCCCCGACACTCAAGAATTTGCGAAAGGCCTGCTCGAAGTGAAAGAAGGTTTAGCGCCCACCGACGCAAACACCGCCATTACCTATCTTGATGCACAAAAACTGATGGCTGCCCCCGGGTCGGAAGTGTTCCGCCGAAGAATCAGGTATACGACAGCCACCGCGCCACAAGCTCAGCCGAGCGTTCCCGGCAATGACGAAAAAAGCGACGACGCGTTTGGCACCTCGACTCTTTCTTTTTTGGCGGTACAAAAAAGGTCCAAACTGTTCGGCGTGGCAGGATTACTCGTCGTTTTCCTGATATTAGGCCTGGCAGCCTTCTACCCAGGTCAACCACCTATGCCGCTTCAGGCTGAGTCTGGCGCCTCTTCTGTATCGAAAACGCCGCAACCGGTCGCTCGGAAAATTGAACCCATTCGAGTCCTAAGTTATCCGGCCGAAGCCCTGGTCTACGACGATGAAACCGGCAAACATTTGGGAATCACGCCTCTGTCACTTTTACTTCACCCCGGAGAACAGAAGAAGATCCGCGTTAGCAAACAAGGATACATCACCCAATCTACAATTCTTGAATTTGGGCAGGCTAATTCAAGCATTACCCTCAAGAGACGTAGAAAAATACGAAAGCAGAGGAAAGCACCCGTAAATTCGTTGGACTCAACCCCTGCCCCAGACCCAGACATTGAGGCCGATACCGGCAGACCAAACGATGATATACTCAACAAAAAGGAACTACCAGCGTGGAACTAGTATCAAAGCATTTCATACAAACGAGCATCCTTGTCCTCTTATTTTCGACCACTGCTGCCCAAGCAAAGCCTGGAGAACCCAAGCTCGCAAAAGAAAAAGCGGACCCTGCGGCGGCAAAAAGCGCGTACTTAGCTGCGCAAAAGCTTTTCAAAGCCGAAGAGTTTAAGCTGGCCCTTCCCCTCTTCGAAAAAGCGTACCGACTTTCGAACAAGAAACCCTCCTCGATCATGGGGCTCGCGCAATGCGAACGAATGCTCAAAATGTACGACAGTGCGATCATGCACTTCAAAGAGTATATGGCTGTCGCTCCATCAAAGGAACGGCAAAAGAGAATCCAAGAGACACTGCGCATCCTTGAACAGCAAAACGAGCAACTCAAAGCGGAACAAGCCGCAGAAGAGGAAAAGAAGAAGCTTGCAGAAGCGGAAGCTGAAAAAATCCGAAAAAAAGAAGCAGAGCTTCTCGCTGAGAAACTCGCAGCGAAGCTGGTTCAGCAGCAAGCTCCTGCGCCAGCAAAAGAAGAATCAAAAGACAGTATTTGGGGTAGCCCATGGTTGTGGGTTGGCATCGGCGTGGTCGTCGCTGGCGCTGCTGCAGGGACAGGTATCGCACTAAGCAGCAGTGATTCAGACCTCTATGGCGGCTCTTCGGGCGTCTTGCTGACACCGCAATAGTTGCATTCTTATCGCCTGAAGCGGCGTGGCCCGAAAATTACGGGAGAGTCATTTCATAAGCGCCAACGCTATATGATTGTTGTCGATTGCTCTCGAGCTGGAGCTGAGACTTCTGGTTATCTCCCCAGCAATACATGGTCCGTTCCTGAGTTGAGGTATCCTCAACCATCGCGCAGCTGTGATTGCGGCCAAGTTGCAGATCTAGAACTTGTTTCGTCCCATTTGACTGATTAAAATTCAGAAATGCTGGCGTATTGGATTGAGTAGTAGTTCCCGTAACGGTGTTCAAAATACCGTATGATTCGGCTGAAGAAGCAGATTTGCCAACAAAAGAGAGGTTACTCGTTCCGAAATTCCCGCTCGTATGGCCTGATTGTCCTCGGTCGTTGGCGCCGAAACAAACCACCGCTGATGCTGGAGACTGCAAAGCGCTGACAACAAAACAAGTGTGAGCCGCTCCGGTCGATATCTGCGAAACATATGGGTCCGATTGAAAGTTCGGGAGACTAGAACGAATATTAGCGAGATAAAATTCACTCTCAATGGGTTCGAATATTTCAGGGTAAGGCTCTGCCGCACCAGACATTCCGTTGTTAGGCCAAGCAACCGGAGAAAGCTGCCCCTCATAATAGCGACCCCAACACACCATCTCGGTACCATCTTTGACCAAGCAGGTATGATCACTCGCAGGACCACTCCCCAGCACGTACTCCGCTGCTGACGAATTGGGCATAAGAAGCGGTATTTGACTGTTCCCTCGGTAATAAGTTGAGTTGGCTGCCGCCGGAGACGTTGTATCTTGTCCCGCTTGATTCAGGCTTTGCTCACCCCAGCAGGCAAGGGCTTGGTCCGGGTTGTTCGGGTATTGAGGATGCTGAATCCTCGTACACGCGTGATTTCGCCCTAAAACAAGCTCGTCGATGCTATACGGAACCTGCAGTGGGCAAGCACCTCCCGTTACCGATGCGTTTGTATTGCTCACATCAATCGGCATTGGCTCATTCATGACCTCCACACCGCAACGAGAATTGCCGCCCACTGGAGACAGCCGTTCCGTTTCATTGCTCACCGATTGCCGTTGGTCATTTCTACCCCAACACCAAAGCTTACGCTCGGCCGAAATTCCGCAGGCCGCGCACTCCTCTTGTCTCGAATTCATCGAACTACCATCGATGACGATTCCATCCTCTACCTCAACACAAACGTGGCCGCCGCCTAGTCTCATCTTGATCGGTGGCGCAGTGGATGTGGACACAGCAGACAATACTGGACCAAGATCAATTTTTTGCGCAACAAGGGATGCTTGTTTTGGAGTCGGAACTGTCGTGACCCCAACCAGACCAGCATTGCTCTTGCCTGCGGCATGCGTGGCGAAGCCTGAAGAGAAAGGAAATAGCGTTTGTGGTGGATTTCCACCTAAAGGGTCAGGGTTCCAATTATAAGCGCCGGTCAAAAAGTATTCGTGGGTGGGCGAATTGACATTCGACGCATCCGGTTTTCGCGCGAATGAGGTCAGCACGCCGTCTCCTGGGCTTTGAAATTTTTCACAGTGCACCGGCACACCATCCCGAAGTGAATGAAAGCACATCAGGGCGTCTGTATCGTTGCTTGTGTGAGCCTCCGTACCCGTGCGGCCAAGAGGAAGCGTGATCTCTCCCTTGTATTCCAGAAGGCTCACAAGACGTCCTTCCTGAGAGTCCACCTCGAGCTTACGAACGAGACTTGGCCCGTCAGCATATGAGGAGATAAAGTAGCGTTGACCATTGTATGCACCTTGGGAGGTAAAGCCTGCGTCTCCTCGGACCGAAAATAAGAACGCCCGCATATACGTTTCTCCATGTCTAAAAGGCCCGTGAGTTTGAGGATTAACTGTTCCAGCTTGCAAGCGATTGATCATGAGTTCACCTCGCCAAAAACCGCCGATGATCGGGTTATTTTGCATATCGATGGTAAGACTCGTGACTTGGGCCATCGGAGACACTGGATTCCCAAAAATTTGGTAGACAGGGAAGGTTGTGACTGAACCGGAAGCGGTATCTATCTCCGGCCCGGAAGCAGAGCTAATAGGGTAACGAAGTCGAGCAAGTGAGATACCGAACGCCGTCAAAGGATTATCGACCAAATTTCGGCCCGATGCGTCAAATAGTTCCCCCCAATACGTCCCAGCGATAACCAGCCGCCCAGCGTTATCAAGCGCAATAGCGTCGTAATTAATAGGAAAAGGACTCGTCACCCCACCCCCAGTTGAAGCCGCTGTAAAAGCCCAAGCTCTAGAGAGTTTGACCACGCTATTCCCTGTCGAACCTGCAGCGGGCTGAAGTTGTTCATTGAGAACGGCGACAAACGTTGCTGCGCCGGTTGTTGCGGTGATCGTGAACCCAGCGTTTTCAAACTTCTCTTGAACACGGCCGACGACGTACAAGCGCCCATTCGTTTGATCCATAACCATATCTGAAAGACTGCTCGAGGGATTGGGAGCCATCGTAAGATTTGTCTTCTCTGTCTTGAAAAGTTGGACGTGCTGAAAAGCCCCATTATCTGCGTACCCGACCACAAAACCAGCCGCCGCTGCATTGTTATAAGGAAATGGACCCGCCGCACCTTCGAAAACAGCTTGATTATGAGAGAGCATCGTTCCCGTTCCGCCCCCATAATTACAGCCTACTAAAGATCCTGCGACGTATACTATCCCGTTGTGTAGAACAAGCTTGTTTCCACGTTCTTGCCGAGAATCCGAATGGCACGTTTCAGGCATTCCTTGCGTACTCTCTGTATAAAACCGCTTTACCCATCGGCACTGACCCAAGGCATCGTACTTCGCCAAATATCCGTCCGAACCGGCACCGACGGATGGAACGATGCCACAGTTTCCACCGAGTGGGACAACCCCTGACAGGAATCCGGTTACGAAATGATCTCCGTTGGGTTTAGCGACAACGTCCATCACGATATTACCAAAACCCGTTGGAGAGTTAGATTCAGCGAAATGAGAAAACCCATAGCCATCCTCACCCCATTCGTCTGTCGCATCTTGCATGATACCCGTCTGTGGATTGCCAAAGCAGTACATCCGTTGATCCACTGAACGATTCCCGCTATTCATCGGGGAGTTGGAGTTAGTCGTAAAGCAGGCTACACCATCACCCGCGGCGATTTCGTGAATTTCTTCTCCGGGCCCTACGACACTTGTATTGATCTTAACAGACTCCCTCTGAGTCATTTCGTAATCCAAGCCGTAAGGGCTATAAAGTGCACCCCAGCAGTGGACATCTTCGGGGCCCTGCCCTTGCTGCGTCACCACGCAATTATGGTCCACACCTACCGCCATTTTTTTGAGCACTCTCGACGGACTCTGCGATGCGCCTCCATCATAGAGGCCGGAGTCTCCAACCCCAGCGTCCGTCACCACAGATTGACACATGTTCATCTGACAGACCTGACCCACAGGGCAATGACCCTCATTTCTGCATTCAACGCAAACGCCACCGACACAAAACGGGGCCATGAGGAAGCCCGCGCTTTGGCAATCATTGTCCTCTGCACACTGCATCGCTCCCGTATCAGGCAGCATGCTTCCGGCGTCCGGAGACTCTGTCATGGCATCGCTCGTCGCCGCATCCTGACTCTGACCCGAGGCATCTTGATTGCCTACGGAGCCATCCGCGGAAAATCCGGCATCAGTCGCAGTCGGCACCGTCACTCCAGCGTCGTCTTCTGGAGCATTGGGGTCTTCAGGGTCGGGCAGAGTAAAAGGTTCAGGCTGTTTTACGGAACGCTGAGAGCCGACCTTCCCTTCTTCGAACGGCTGCCCGGACTGACCGTTTTCGTTCAGTCCCCAGCACACGATTTCGCGAGACTTTCGCTTTAGCGCGCAGGCATGCTTGCCGCCTACAGCGAGTTGCTCTACCGAAGACTGTTGGCTCGCATTCGCGACTTCGGCCGGTGAATGGCGAGACTGATTCGTTCCATCTCCGAGCTGATAATCTTCGTTTCCGCCCCAGCAGAAAACACGTCCGTTGTCGTTTCTGACGCTCAACGTGCAGGTATGCCGTTGTCCCGCTTGAACGATCTGCATCGGCGGCAATTGTTCGGCACCAACAGCTCCTGCGACTAAAACAGGCTCGACTGTTGTAGCCGTCTCAACGTTTTGCGCCAAAAAGCGGCTACCGGTTCCATTACCCCAACAATAAATATCCCCGCCCTCGATCAGAGCGCAGTTGTGCTCGCGTCCTGCTTCGACATCCAGAATAATCTGATCGAGCTGCCAGCCGGGCCGAAGTTGTCTGGGTGTCTGCGTCGCGTCGTCGCGGCCCGTTTTTCCAAACTGTGGGTCACCCCAGCAATAAATATTTGTTGAGGTGGCCGCGCAGGTATGGGTGGCACCGGCTGAAATTTTCTCGATCAGCCGCTCACCCAATTCAATTTTTTTGGGGTACGGCAGAGAAGAGGCTGGATCTTGCCCATTGATTTGCCCCTTTTTATTGTCTCCCCAACACCAAACTTCACTGGAGAATCCATCCGATGATTCTGATAACGCGCAGGTATGCGCTTCCCCCGCGGCGAGCATTTTCCAGTTGATATTTGGAAGATCTTCGAGCTTTTTCGGCGTGAAGACGGTTCGACCTCGATCGGCCGTCACCGGCACACCCGCTTGTCCAGAGTCGTTCGCGCCCCAGCAATAGACGGAAGCTCCGCTCAGCGCGCAGGTGTGGAAAGCACCCGTCGCCACGTACGACGCAGGTGCATCGAGCTGGGCGGTTTGTGGAATGTGGATGGCATCCACTTCGATATCACGTTTAAGCCCCAGTTGAGAGCGCAGGTTGCCGCCCCAACACATCACCTGGCCGTTTTTGAGCACAACACAATTGTGCTCTTGGCCGGCCGCAATTTGCTGCGGGAGAAGACATTGTTCCGTCCGAGCATTCCGCAGCGAGAGACAGCTGGTATCCTCCACGAAAGAATCAAAAACAAAACAGCCAAACTGAGCCACAAACAAGTACCCGGCAATTGTTGACTTGAGAATGCTGCGAAGCACGCCGAAATAGTACGCAAATCGCCGCGAAAATTCACCCCAATTCGAGCCAAATTCCGACATCGATGCTCATTTCAAACGGCATTCTATCTTCTTAGCTTTGGAATAAACGCAGGAGTGCGCTGCATGTACTCTTTGAACCCCGGTTTGGTCTCAATCAACCGCGCTTCAAGCATAGAAACGCCCGAGACTTTGACCAATAAGAAATTGATCAAAATGGGTGATACAATTGTATAAAGCCCCCATGGCTCGTCAATAACACTGATCCATAAGCCCCACCACAAAAGCGCTTCACCGAAATAATTCGGATGCCGGCTGAGAGCCCAAAGGCCCGTGTCCAAAAGTTTGCCACGGTTGTCGGGATTCTTTTTGAAGACTTCGAGTTGATAGTCTCCGACCGCTTCCCAAATGAACCCAATCAGAAAGATAGTGGCGCCAAAGTAGTCAATCAGAGTCGGGTTCGTCGAGGACGAATTTTGAACCACTGATTGAATGGGCAAAGAAACAATAAAAGCCAATGTTCCTTGCAGTAAAAAGACCTGAAAGTAACTGAACCACCAATACCGCTCCGCCCCATAATTTCGGCGAAACGCTTTATACCTCGGATCTTCTTCTTCGCCCCATCCACGGCGAAATAAATACCCCCACAGACGGATTGCCCAGAGGAAAAGCAACGCCAAAAACAATATTTTTGCGGGGGTGAGGCTATGCCGAAAAAGAGATGCCACGCCGCCAACGGTAATCGTAATGGACCAAAAAGGATCAATAATGCTCGCGTTCTTCTTTACGACACTGACGACCCATAAACAGGTCACCAATATCCAAATACACAAGGCAGAATGAAGAAAATCGTTTTGCGGCCAGGTCATACTTTCGCTCCTTCAGCGACGCGCGCCGTGACCCACTCGTCGACGTGTTGCCATTGTTTAAATAACCAAATGGCCAAATCACCATCTCGTGGAATGTCAGCCGCCCTGACCCGCCTCAGTCGAATACTGATTTTGTTATTCACGAACGAGCCACGCCAGAAGTCCTTAAATTTGACGCCATTCTCAAAGCCGTGATGTTCCAAAAAAACAACATCCAACTCCGGACGACTGGTCAACAAGGACGTTACACCCGCCGGTCTCGGCGGCAAGACGTTTTGGAAAGAGTCGGTCATAGCCTTAAGTTCTGGATATTCGTCGTTGGTGTCTTTGGCCTTAATTCGTGCGAGTTTCTTCGGAGTGAAGCGAGTCCCTTCAGGATAAATCAAAACGCCGGTGTTCTCGTCGAGGTTTGAGGCAAGCTCAACAATAGATTTTAATTCACGCTCACGATTTTTGCTTTGGCGGGTCAAGAACACGCTATCGAGACGTTGACCAACAATATCAAGACATGGGTCCCAAAGCAGTTCCTGCTTCAAAATATAACGAAACCCAATTCCGAAGGGTTTTGAAATCGCTAGCGATGCCAGCAAAGTATCCATCACACTACTGTGACGGACAAAGAGTAAATAAGGGCCTTTAGCCCCCAAGTCTTCATTTTCAATATGAAGTCCCAGGTTGAAAATACGTTTCATGGCTGCAAAATTGGTGGTGGTCCACCACCACTGAAGTTCAAGATGCGCCTGGGTGAAGCTTGATGAGCTCGAGCGACCGATAAAAACAATCCATAAAAAGAGAGCGATCAAAACGCCGACGCCTTCGAGGACAAAGAAAGTCGTGATGACCATGAGTGTCCGCAAACGCGAAAACCGATATCCTCGACCGAAAGTCAGTTCATAAAGGGAGGTAAAGGTGACCCAAATCGGGGACGTGAGCACCAGGGCCAGCGCAATGAGTATGAATATTGGAACCGTAACCAGCCGGCGCATCCACGTTTTTGCGAAGCTGTGGTGATAAAGATTCATTCTTAGGTGCGGCGCCTCAACAATCGATCTTTGACCAGGAATCCAGCGGCAGCGCAAGACGCCGTCAGAATGACTCCCCAAACAATGTCGATGGGCACCAGAGCTGACGGCCAGTCCGTGATGACGGCCCAATTCGTAAGCTCATAGGTTGCATACCCAAAAAACCCCATACCTGCACCACGCTTGGCCGCAGTTTTGAGGTCACTCGAAGGCCAAATGGCATGAACCTGAATCGCCCCAATATACATCACGTAAAACATCAAAGCGGCGGACCAAACGGTCGATTTCGTGAGTAAATCTCCCATATATTTTGCATAAATCGGTTGAGCGATAATACCTAACCATACGAGATCAAGCGCAAAAAAAGACAGTCCGGAGGCGATCGCAGCACTAATAACAATCCCTAAGGGCTTTGAAGAACCACTAGTGGTTTCACGAGTATTCATAACGGTTGTTGGTCGAATAAAACGATTTATCCTGAAGCGCTAGGGACATCGCCGATTCTCTGTTTTTCGCTCGCATATTTCCTTTCAATATGTGAACATATGTTCAGTCAACCGACTCATTCATATCGAGATTTTTGTCTATGGCTTCATATGTTCCACTGTGGTGTAAGAGCAATTTTTCCTTCTTGGAAGGCGCGAGCCATCCGGATGAATTGGTGGAACATGCCCACGAACTTGGACTTTCTGCGATGGCCCTCACTGATCGAGATGGCGTTTATGGAATCGTTCGAGCCCATTCTAAAGCCCACGAATTGGGCCTAAAGCTCATTGTCGGTAGCGAACTCAGTCTCGACGAAGGTTGCACTCTTGTGGCCTTGGTACAGAACAGAAAAGGATACGGCCAGCTCTGTCAGCTCATATCTCAGGGGAGACTCCGCTGTCCTAAAGGGCAAAGTATTCTTCATTGGGAGGAAATTCTGAAGAATCACTCAGACCTCATTCTTTTGGTTCGAGACGCCAAAAGCTTTTCAAAGCTTGGAGCCCTAAAGGAGTGTTTCGGAGATCGGCTGTACCTGATGGTCGCGCGACATCGAGAAGCGATCGAAGCCAACCGAGAAGCGACGCTTAGACAAATGGCTCATCGATATAACATACCAACGGTTGCATCACATGAAGTCTTGTATCACACGCCCTCCAGGCAATCATTGCAGGATGTGCTGACTTGCATTCGTCACGGAAAAAACATCTACGAAATTGGACGGCTGACTCATCCCAATCACGAGCACAGCTTGAAGAGTCCCGTTGCCTTCGAAAAGCTCTTTGCAGACGACTTACTGAGTATCGATCGAACCCGCGAGGTCGCGAATCGCTGCCAATTTTCACTTAATGATCTTCGCTATCGATATCCGTCCGAAAAACTTCCCAGTGGGCAATCCTCGCTAGAATACCTGCGCGACCTTTCTTATGAAGGCGCTCGCAAGCGGTACGGCTCTTCCGTTCCTGGCGATGTTTTTCAACAACTCGAAAGGGAATTACAAGTTATCGAAGACCTCGAATACAGTGGCTACTTTTTGACGATGTACGAGATCGTTCAATTTTGCCAAGCGCAAAACATATTGTGTCAAGGCCGAGGTTCTGCTGCAAATTCCGTCGTTTGCTATTGTCTTCAAATCACAGCCGTCGACCCCATTCGGCTAGGGCTATTATTTGAGCGATTCATCTCTAAAGAACGTGCAGAACCGCCGGATATCGACCTTGATATTGAGCACGATCGACGCGAAGAAGTCATACAGCACGTCTACGAAAAATACGGACGAACCCATGCAGCGATGGTTGCCACCATTATTCGTTACCGTAGAAAATCTGCGATTAGAGACGTAGGCAAGGCGCTCAAATTCAGTGAAACTGCTTTAGAAAAGCTTTCAAAAACAAGTACTAGAGAAGAAGCGTTTCATTCCGAGATGATTCAGCGCGCAGGACTAAACGCTGCTCAAGTGAGTGTACAGAAATTCTTAGAACTCACCGAAGAAATACTCGATTTTCCTCGACACCTTTCTATTCATCCCGGCGGATTTCTTCTTGGGCATGAACCTATTAATACTCTTGTACCTATCGAAAATGGAACGATGGCAGATCGCAGCGTCATCCAGTGGGACAAAGACGATCTAGAAACGCTAAAGCTGTTCAAACTTGATCTACTCGGGCTTGGCGCGCTCAACGTTGTGCATCGTAGTTTTGATCTGATTGCCCAGCATTATAAGAAGAGCTACAGCCTTGCGACGGTTCCCCCAAAAGATGAGGCTACCTACGACATGATTTGCAAAGGAGACACTGTGGGTGTCTTTCAAATAGAAAGTCGGGCCCAAATGTCTATGCTCCCTCGTTTACGGCCTCGGCAATATTACGATCTGGTGATCGAAATCAGTTTGGTACGACCTGGCCCAATCACCGGTGGAATGGTTCATCCTTATTTGCGGAGGAGAAACGGCGAAGAACCCATAGATTATCCTCACCCTACGTTGATTCCGGTTCTCAAAAAGACACTAGGTATCCCGCTTTTCCAGGAGCAAGTCATGCGATTGGCCGTTGTGGCCGCCGACTACACACCCGGCGAAGCCGATCAACTTCGACGAGACATGGCAGCATGGAAAAGCTCTGGCCGAATTGAGCGACACCGACAACGCCTGATTGCTCGCATGCACGACAAAGGAATCGAGCGACAATTTGCAGAGCGTGTTTTCGAACAAATCCGTGGTTTTGGCGAATACGGATTTCCAGAAAGCCACGCCGCAAGCTTTGCGCTTATCGCCTATGCTACTGCCTGGCTGAAACGACATTATCCTGCAGCATTTTTGTGCGGATTGCTCAATGCTCAACCCATGGGCTTTTACTCTCCTGCTACTTTGATTGAAGACTCGAAACGACACCAGGTTGAGGTGCTTCCCATTTGCGTTCAGCATAGCCAATGGGAATGCACGTTAGAAAAAAGGGACCACAACTTCGCTGTCCGAATGGGGCTTTGCTATGTTCGAAGCCTATCCTGTAAAGAAGCACAAAGAATCATCGAAGCTCAAAGTAGCAGTCACACCATGGACAGTTTCATGGCTCAGGTTCAGCTGAGTGAGCAGACTTTACGGCATCTCAACGATTGTGGAGCATTTGAGTGCTTTCATTCCAACCGAAGAGCCATGTTGTGGGAAATTAAGAACGAAGCAGGCGCTACAGCCCTCCCCTTCAATCACACGAGTCGAGCTCGCTTTTCTTCTCTCACGCATTTTGAAAAAGTTCGATGGGATTACGAAAACAGTTTTCATAGCACTAGAGGTCATCCACTCGAGGATCTTCGTGCCACGCTTAACTCTCAGGGCCTTTGTAGTGCTCACCAGGTCCAGAATTCGAAAAGTGGAAAATTTGTTCGTTACGCGGGACTCGTCATCTGTCGGCAGCGCCCGGGAACCGCAGGAGGCGTGGTATTCCTGACGCTTGAAGATGAAACGGGGTTCGTCAACGTGGTGGTTTGGCAGAAAGTTTTCGAGAAATATTCAATCCTCGCTAAGACTGCGTCTTTTTTGGGTGTATCGGGGAAACTTCAAGTAGAATCAGGCGTTGTTCATCTCGTCGCAAACTCATTGTGGCACCCGAAAGTTCCTTCAAAAATGACTCACCCAAAAAGTCGCGATTTCTGCTAAAACCCTGCACTTTTTACTTGGGGGCAATCCGTATTTCTGATAGCCCCGTTCCAGTTAGCGGTCCGGCACCAAACGTGCTCGGGTGTCACCACCCCATCCGGAGAAAATAGCGAGCCCGCTCAACTTCGTTTCGCAAACGAGAGATTGCGAGAGTGAGATGAACTATGAGACGCTTCGCTACTGTTACTATTTCTGCATTTTTTCTGGGCACCGCATGTGGTGACGTTAACCAAAACATCGAGACAGAGTACCTTGCTCTAGATAATGTTTCTACGAAAGCAATCATTGAGTTCGTCAATGACTCTTCGATTACCTTTGAGCTGCTCGACAAAGATGTCGCCCTAGACAAGCGAGCTGCCCGAAATATTGTCAACTATCGACATGGCCCCGACCAACGCCCCCGAACCCGAGACGACCAGTATTTTTCTACGGTCGACGAACTCGACGCAATCCCCTACGTTGGTCGAGTCGCCCTGGGAAATATACTCCACTATGCGACCACTGTTTTCGGAACATCCACTCAAACCCAAACACAGATCCCCCAAGAAGCACCTCAGGCTACCTACTCTTACTCACAAAGCGTACTTGATTCAGTCGTTCGCAGATACGAAATCACGGACGTAGAAAATCTGTTGGTCCGTTCAGAAAGCTTCGACAACCAAAATTATTATCTCAGCCGACGCGAGCTCACCATGGGCGCTATTGCTCTTCAACGCGACAGGCAAATCGTCACTCCATACAGATACTCTTCTTCGGTGTTGATGCGAGAATTAGAAAACAACGCGATACGCGACCGACTTCAACTCCTCACACAAGCCATTCGCAGCGACGCGGATCAAAACAAATACCTAAAAACGAGTGAAATAAAGTCCGCCGTCATGGCGCTTACCCAGCCTACACCGGAAATTGGCGTTATCTCTGATATTGATCGAACCCTACTGCCCCACACCGGAAATCTTCAAACCTTCACTGCACCTTTCGCAGGAAGTGCTCAACTGCTAGACGAACTCGAACACGAACAAGGCCGCAAAAGCGGAGACACATATTATGTCACAACCAGGACCCCCGATGTCCTAGGCAAAGTTCCAGAATGGCTCTGGAGCAACCGGTTCCCAATTGGTCAGATAGATACAGGCATCGCTCTTCAGCCTTGGATTTCACAATCCGAAAAAGTGGAAGACATTTCTCGGATCATCAATTCACGGCCCGAGTTATCATTCGTCTTATTCGGTGACTCCAGCTACCGCGATCCTGAGGTCTACGCGGAGATTATGCGTCGTTTCCCGGGACGTATTACCGCAGTTTTGATTCATCGCGTGAACAATGTGAATTCTAATCGCGTAAACGGAATGTTTGTTTATGAAGAGATGTACGAAGCCGCACTCCAGTTGTTTAGACATGGAATCATTTCTGAAGCTGCCATCTGGCGTTCAATGGTGGCGGCAAAACGGGAAGGCGCAAACCTCAGCAACGAACAAATTGAAGCTTTGATCGACCTGAATGCATATGGTCACTAGCGCAGCCATGTAGGCTATCTGCGCACCCTTACTTTGCACATTGCCAGAAAGCCGTGCCCCAGTGCTGACCTAACCCCATTCCCATGGAGACAATCCGTTCTCCTGGTTCTAGCGGCTGCTTTTGAAGGGAAAAGTGTAAGTTCGCGAACATATCCGCAGCGAAAGCATGTCCTCTCACTCGGCACCCTTCTGCATCGACACGTTCTAGCGGAATTTGAATTCGTTCCGCAATCGCTGCTCCGACCGACTTGGTAACATTGTCACCTAAAAAGCGCGTCACTTGAGAAGGTTTCCATCTGAGTTTTTTCAAACGACTCGATAGAAGTTCTGCACCTAAGTCAAAATTCACCTTCGCCAACTCAGCGTATGAAAGCTGATCCCTCACTTCAAAGGTCCAATCTTCAGGCAAAAGTACACCCTTCTTTTGTAGCCTTCGAAATCCAGCTTGAGGTCCAAATGCGTCGATAAATTCGGGATGAGAATGGACTGCGACATCCTTGAGAAATAATTCGCCGCGTTTTGGTTTTGCTACTTTCTCCAGAACAAATGCTCCTGCACCGTCTCCGAACACAGTTGCTGGGATAAAAATCCGTCCACCTGGCATCGCGCAACCGGCGCAAAGCACGGCTCGAGACAACTCTCTTTCCGTTGAAAGGATCGCTCGAAGTACCCGCAAGGCAGTGAAAGAGCCGGCGCAAGCGACGTCACCGACCCCCATACACTCGGCCGACATCACATCTAATAATTGGGCTACTTTTGCCGAAGTCGACCATATATCTAAATCGGGCAAGGTACAGCCCACTGTCATAAGCAACTGCACGTCATCACTGCCCCATTCGGCCGATTCGAGAGCAGAGCACGCCGCCTCGGCTGCCATCGTCGCCGGAGTATCTTCAGGACCGCACTGATGCACGGTCTCACAACCAAGCACGGAAAGAAGCCTCCGCTTAAGCAGAAGCTGAGGGTGCTCATGAGACATCAAGTCAGAGGTCTTGCAGACCTTTTCGGGGAAGAAAACGCCGGTACTACGAAGGACCAAATACATCCCTAATCGATACTCTCTTCGACCCATGGAAGCTGTTCACGATCAGCAAACAAGGCTTCAAAACCATCTAAGGCGTTTTCGGGAATATTCACGCCAGCAATCGTTTCTCCCGGGCGCACGATTTTGGTTCTCGCCAACGCACGATAAAACCATTTTTGAAATTGCTGCATCATGCCTGCAACCGTTTTTCTTTCTCGAATTGATAGTCTTGGCGCAAGTTTAGAATCCACTCGTTGTGTTCGACGAAACTCAGCATAATCGAGATTACATTCATCAAATGGAGCTCTGTATTCTTGTGGTTGCGTCATACGCCAAATGTTCGAATCAAGCCACTGCGCGTATTGAACGAGTTCCTCTCGATCTTCAAAACTGAGTTCGCTGATTTCGTTTTGCATATAACGGATGCCAAAAGCGACATGCTGAGATTCGTCGCGTTCAATTCGAAGAACCGCATCACGAAAGACAGGGTCGTCGACAAAAAGGATTTGTTGCCGAAACGAGAGCAGTGCGCGTGCTTCTAAAAACAACTGAAGCCCCAAGACCTGTTTGGGCCAGGATTTAGATTCCAATAGGTCCTCTAAAGTGCGCCGTAACATGGAGCCACATGGATAAACAGGCCCGAGGCGACCTACGATCTCTCGCCCTGCTTCGACGTGTCTAGCTTCGTCGCTCACCTGCGTTGCTGCGAACAAACGAGCATCTAAGTCTGCCAAGCAGTTCGTCAGCTGCCCAGCGAGCATCATTGCTCCCTGTTCACCGTGTAGGATTTGGGAGAACTCAAAAGCGACGAATTGACGAGCGAGTTCTTGCTTTTTCTTTTTGCTCAGTCCCTGGATATAGGAAGACTGCATGACACCTTGCCAGTCTAATACTCTCAAGTAGGCATCATCTTTCAGATCTTTCGCCCAAGGAATCTCGTCGATCGTCCACTGAGTTTTCTTAGAACGCTTCAAGATAGAACGCACGCTTGGCAGGCTGGCCTCATAATCTAAACATAGTTCAAGGCTCATCATGTTCTATTCAGACCACAAAGCTAAGGTTTTTGATAGAGAGACAGAAAAATTGACAGGTGAAACGCTGGGATCGCCTGAAACTTCAAAGAAACTTTCGAGCAGAGCCTGGGAATACGCTGATTACTATTCTCGCCAACTAAGGAGCAATTGTGAGTTCGTAATCAACCCCCGGGACAGTACCAGCATCTTGGTAAAGAAAAACACGCAATACGTGAGCACCGGACGAGGTTGTCGTATACATGATCTGTTCCGTGCCAGTGACACCGCTGGTGTCTGCCACTTGCGTGCCTGATGCATCGAACAGCACCATGTCAATATCACCCTCTGCGCGATCAAACATAGCCGTCAGCTCAAGAGCGTCACCCACCGAGGTATTGAGGCTATAATAATCTCCTGGGCCGACACAGAGCCTTAGATTCGGATACGAACCGGAGCTGATGGAACTTGCGGTGCTTTCGGAGTTATTGGGCTCGTAAATATCGCCATCGCAGTAGCTCACCCGCAAATCGTAGGTATTTCCATCGACGGTTCCCGTATCTTGGTAGAGATATACTCTGAGAATATAATCGTCAGTAGAAGGCACGTTGTAACTAAAGCTTTCATTGTCAGAAGAAGATGCAGCGCTCGCTAGTATAGAGCCCGCGGAAGACTGCAACTCGATATCGATGTCTCCTTCTGCATCCATAAATTCAACGACAAACGACACGTTTTCTCCTCCGGTCAAATTGAACTGATAAAAATCATCATCCATCCCGCAAGCAGCTAAACCAGTGTAGTTGGTCACCATCATGGAATTGGCCATAGCAAGCGCGTCATTATCCTCGTACATATCATCTATACACATGCCGCCCATGCCGCCCATGCCGCCCATACCGCCACCTCCCATTCCGGGTTGGGTGGACAAAATAACGCCATAGTTGTTTCCAGGAACGCTCCCTAGATCGATGACCAGACTGACGTGAAGAAAATAAGTGCCCCCGTTCATAGACGTATAGGTAATATCATCAGATAGGATAGACGCCGTCGGTGCAGCAACCACAGCCCCCGAAGAATCTACGAGTTCTGACTGAACAATCCCTTCAAGCAAAATCGAAATAACGCTGATATCCACTTGTTCACCCGCTGCAAGCGTAATTGCATAGTAATCATCATCACTCGGACAAATTGAGAGCGTTGGATATTGCCCAGGCGCCATCATCACTGCGCCAGCCACCGAATCGTTTGGCTCGAACATATCCGAGGGGCATTGGGTGGGCATACCGCCGCCGCCACTCACGGTCGTCACCATCCCGTACTGGTTGCCAGGTTTCGGTCCAAAATCTCGAACAGAGAACACTCGGACAATATGATCACCGTCTGACATTGCCGTAAACGAAACCGCCTCGTTATCGCTCAGAGAGGTAGAATTCGTAATTTGCGTTCCCGTTGGGCCCGTTACCTCTAAGTCAAGATTCCCCTCGCCGTGCAAAAAACTGATCTCTACAGATGCAGACTGCCCACTCGTTAGCGACAGCTTGTAATAGTCATCATCAGCGGGACACAGATTCAGATTCGGCTGCGTTCCCGCGTTTATGGTCGCCGCAGCAGAAGCACTATCATTTTCCTCCAGACTATCGTCCGTGCAAGCTTCACCAGACTCACAATGCCCGGTCGTCATGTTACACATCTGCGGAGCTGCGCATCCGCTTGTTCCACAACCTGGATCACAAGCGCCTGTATTGAGATTGCAAATTGTCGACGGCGGCATACAGTCCGTGTCATCACGGCAAATCGGACCACCCATTACGCAACGCCCAGTGGTCATATCGCATGTGAGGCCTCCGACACACTGAATTCCTCCCGGAATCGCGCATCCACCGACACACTGTCCTTGCTCACAAACGCTTTGTGGTGGAGCACATTCAGAGTCCATCGTACATGGTGGCGAAACCACAACGCATCGGCCCGTATTGGTATCGCAAACCTCACTGTTCGGATCACAGCTCAGTCCCCCAAATTCGTTGCAACCAAGGACGCATTGTTGATTCTCACATACACGAGTTGGAGGACCACATTCAGAGTCCATCGTACATTGACCACCCGTTGAAGCGTCCATTCCGACACCACCATCAGGCGTGGCCGGTCCTACGCAAATTCCAGCTTGGCAAGTCGCGGGTGCCGCACAGTCGTTGTTCCCTAAACATTCAACGCAAAGCCCCAGCATCGTATCGCAGAGTTGTGAGCCAGGACAGTCAGCCATGCTCGTACAAGGACGACGTCCATCTACGCAAATCCCCTGGGCGCCATCGCATCGCTGGCTTTCAGGGCAATCTGTCTGGTTCATACACGGTATTGGTCCATCAACGCAGGTCATGGTTTGCGTATTGCAGAGCTGTCCTGTGGCACAGTCGGAGTTGGTTAGGCAGCCACCGGAAGATTCCTCCACACAGACGCCAGACACACAAGCCGCCCCTGCGACGCAATCACCACTCGACACACAGGGACTTCCATCACCACCTACAGACTCCTGCGTACACGCGGCCGTAAATACGGCGAATAAGAGGACAAAGAAATAGTTACACCCTGCTTTCATGAGGGTGACCATAATGGGACGTCGCCAATTGGTCACCCTCTTTTTTACAAGGGTTTATACCCAATCAAGGCTCCACGACGACAGTGTCACCGACCCCTAAAGTCTGCCACAGTGCGTCAATCGCCGAGTTCTCCATGGCGATGCATCCCCAGGTCCAGTCGTTAGCCGAGCCACCCCCGTGAATTTCAATCAACCCCCCCAAATTCGTCATTTGAGGTGGTTCGGTCCGGTTGTTTTGCGCGGAAACGATCGCATCGTGTTCCGATTGAGTAATCAAACCTGCTTGCAAACCTCGCGCTGCATCCGCGGAATCAGGATAACTAAGCAAGAACGCTTTATAGTACTGAGAATTAGGGAGCACTCGAGGGATATAAAAGACCCCTTCCGGCGTGCGTTGGTCTCCCTCTCGTTCTTTGTCCAGAACAGGACTGCCTCCCAGGCCAACGCAATACGAATTTAGCTCGGTGGTACCTCGGCAGTGCGTAAGCGAGCGCGTAGATTTGGTCACAACAACGAAATCATTAGACGCCATGCTTGCGTAACGAGTGCAAGCGGCAGTACCAGCGGTCAGGACGCACGGCGGCCGCGCTGGAGGCACGTACCAACACACATTTTGATTATCACATTGGTAATTCTCGCTTTGACGGCACATCGAAGATTGGCTGCAAGATTTGAGGCACGCGTAATACTCTTCCTGGCCGAGGCGGAAACATTGACTGCCAGTCGGGCACCCAACAATATGACAGTTTTCTTGGGTACAGTAACCACCGGGGAGCCCACCAATGCATGCACTGCGCTCACAATCCGAATCACCAACGCAGGCGTCACCGATATCGAATCGAGGTACAGGCCGATTGGGGATACCGGTTCGAGGTACACAGACATCGCGAACAACGGAGCTTTGGTTCATGCGTTTTTCAGGCAAGCAAACGTATCCTTGTCGACAACCGGTCGGCGACAAGGTGAAATCACATCTTGATACGCAGATGCCATCTGGAGTCATCGGTCCATCTTCAATGCAAAAAGTAACGCTATTGAGGGGACCCGTTTGATCTGGACAAAATTGCGTGCAGGTTTGCGTACATGTCCCGCCAGGATATCCGTCTTGGGCGAGCAAACAACGACCACCATTGTAGCCGCAGTCTCTATCGCTCAAGCAAGGTCCACCAATCCAACCTGGATTCAAGACCGCGGGACCAGGGTCCGCCGGCTGAGTCGTGCCGCTATCAGGTAAACCGGAATCCAAAGTTTGAGACATCCCTGCATCAGTGATGACTTCCCCTGCGTCCGACCTAGTCGGCACCGTTGCATCAACTTGCTGCATCCCGGCATCGCCGGAAGGAGAAGCCGGACTCGAATCGGCCACTCCTGCATCAACCGGTGATTGCATACCGTTTGACCCAGTATCGCCCCGCGATATTTTCATCCGAAGATCACTTTGCGAACTCTCGCATCCTACGACGGAGCAAGCCATCGCAGTCACGATCACAATTTGTAAAACCTGGCGCATGACCTATGTTGTTCTCGATAATTCTAAAATGAACAAGCAGATTACGATTTGGAATTAAAATAAAAAAGGCTCTGCCTAAAAAAACAGAGCCTCTTTCTTTGAGCGGGAAACGAGATTCGAACTCGCGACGTCAACCTTGGCAAGGTTGCACTCTACCACTGAGTTATTCCCGCGGCGTTTGTGGAGGCGGTTGGTACCATGGCTATTTTAGCTCGTCAATGAGTAAGGTTAACAAATTTAGTCACCACCGATTTTTCGGACAAAACCAGCTCACTTGATAACGAGAAAAAGGAGAACAACGGAGATTACCCTGGCTACTCAGAGGCCTGCTTTGTCTGTCTCGCGCGGCGATAACCCATCAAATAGTCAAAGCCTGAAATGTACGCAAATAGGACGGAAATCCACAGAAGTAGATGGCCCATTCGACCAAAGTGATATGGCTCATCGGCAAATCCTAAGTCATACGAGTACCAGACAAGCAATCCCCAAAGGCCGCACATTTGAAACATTGTTTTCAATTTACCGAGCGAACGCGCCGCTATTATCAAACCCTCACTGGCTGCCATCGCTCGCAGGCCGTTAATTGTCATTTCTCGGGCAAGGAGAAGAATCACGAGCCAAACCGACACGCGACTCAGATGCACGAGCATCACTAAAACCGCCATCACCAAAAGTTTATCGGCCAAAGGATCCAAAAACTTACCTACATTGGAGACGAGTTTGTACTTCCTCGCGAGATATCCGTCGAGCGCATCAGAAGCTGACGCCGCGGTGAATATGATTGTCGCAATAAATGCATTCAATCGGGAATCAAGGAGCATAAAGCAAAGCACCGCCGGGATCGCGAGAATCCGAAAATATGTGATGAGATTTGGTAAAGCCCAGAGCTCATTTCTTGTTGTTTCCTGCTTCACGTTCAGTTTTTGCTCACAAATCATCCTAGGAGAATTTCGAACCGGCAAGGATGACCATGCCACTCCCGGCAAAAGTCACGTGCTGGCCTTCAATCCCTGTAATGTTAGAGGGTTGTAGCTGAACATCCTTGCTCCAGGCAAGGAACAAGTCCTTGCGAATGTGAAGTGGAGAGGACGGCTCGACTTTAGCCAACACGGCTGTTTGGGGCGTATTAAGCAGAACAGAGCCTCTGCCACTCAATTCGATAACAGCAATATCAACGGAAACTTTTCGATTCCAGTGTAAATCCCCCTCGAAACCTGCGAGCGCTGATGCTCGGACAAAAATACGACGAACATCCTTAACTGATGCAGCCACATTTGGAACCCGTAGCAAGCATTTGCCTGACCCCTCAATGCTCAGAAAGTGATTGGTCGTTGCAGGAACGTCAGCTGGGCCTACGTTGAGCTCACCACTTGCAGCGACCAGAATTGAACTTCGAACAAAGGCCTGGCCATCTAAACTCAACCAGGCATCGGGCCCTGCTTTGTCAGGGGAATGAAACCCCACTGGTCCAAATTCACTCAGTCGCTGAATCTGAGGTCCAGGGATGATCGGTTCGGGATTCTCGTCAGGGTCAAGCATCTCCAGGTCAACCGTTTGAACCACATTGGGTTCTGAAATCATCGACTCAATTTCCACCGCCGGAGAGGTAACAAGGTTCTCTTCGGTAGGGCGAACTTCAGATAGTTGATCCGCGAACGGAGTCACTAATCTCTCATCCATACGCTCAAGTCTATCTTCCAAAGTCTCGGCGGGAGAATCTTGCACTTGAAGAGCGCTTGACAATGATTCCCAGTGCTCGAGATCGCGCACTGCGGGCTCGTCATTGACGGGGTCGATTCCGTTGAACTGTAGCTGGTCTGATTCCGAGAGCTCAACCAGTTCAGACAGGGCTTCTTGGAGCTCACGACGACGGCTCGCAGGGTCTTCGGTTCGTATCTGAAGTTTCTCAAGGATATCTTCTGCAGACGAATTAGAGCCCGCAAGAAGATAATGTGCCCGCGCTTGCTCAAGATGACCTTTGTGACGGTAGATCGCGGCCAATTGATGGTGAATTTTACTGTCTTTCGGCGAAATCTGGAGAAAGGACTGCAAAATATCCTCCGCCTCTTCGAGGCTTCCTTGCCGCATCAAGATTGTCACTAGATTCGATAACAGACTCGAATTCTCTGGATACTGCTCTATGAGTTGATAATAAAGCCGCTTCGCTTCCGCGAGCGAACCCATGCGAAACAAGGACATCGCAAGCATGCTTTTGGCTTCGGGATGACGAGGACGAAGTTCTATCACTCGACGGAAACAAGTCTGGGCTTCACTCCAATTCTCCGCACGCACGCATTCGTTTCCAACGCGAAGAAAGTGCAAAATATCATCATCAGATGAGCCCTGCCCTATTCTATCAGTCGCGGATGGAATTATCTTGCCCTTGACTGTCATTGATTGCCGTCTGCCTTTTTATAGTACTCGTACATTTGCTTGACTCGCGCCACGTATTTTTTGGTTTCTCTATAATTGGGTATTCCGCCTGCTCGCTTCACCGCGGTCGGGCCTGCGTTGTAAGCCGCCGCCGTTTTTTCAATATCTCCATTAAACTGATTGGCCATGAGACGTAAATATCTCGTCCCACCAAATATGTTTTGCTCAGGGTCAAAGCTATTTTCAACCGACATATCTTTCGCTGTGAAGTCCATAAGCTGCATTAAGCCTTTTGCCCCCGCTTTTGAGACAGCCTTTGAATTGAAATTCGACTCCACCTTGACGACTGACTTCACAAAAGCGAAGGGCAAGCGATAATGTTCACTGGCTCGGCGAATAATTGAGTCGTACCTCGAAACATTGACTCGGTAGAGTTTCCTCTCTTTGCCGCCATCCACTGTAACAACAATTGGAGCGATTCCACCGAAGTGCTCTGATTTCTCCGAGGCGGTTGGACTCACTTTTCGCTGCTTACTCTTGATGTTGGTAAGGTGCAAAATACCGTCGTCGTCTACCCAGCTGTAGTACTCCGCCCGGGCGGCAGAAACCGAAGAAAAGGCCGCCACCATAACGAGGACCACGTACAGCTGAGAAAAACAGCATTTCATGTCACAATCCTAGCATTTCAGGCTATCCTCGCAAGATAAGGGTGCTATGTTCCTGATTAATGGCAATAAGCTGCGAAACATTAATCCTCGGCAGCGGCCTGGCCGCGCTTTCACACGCCCTCGAAGCGAGTCAAGCGGGCTCAAAAGTCATTATTGCGACAAAAAGTCAGCTCGAAGAAACCAATACGAGTTACGCCCAAGGAGGCATCGCAGCTGTACTGCGAGACGATGACTCATTCCACTCGCATGGGGAAGACACAAAAAAAGCCGGGGCTGGGCTTTGCAACGATGAAATCGTGCAACTGACCGTCGCAGAAGGTCCCACAGCAATAGACCGGCTCGTTGAGGCCGGTGTCCGTTTTGATCGCTCAGAGAAACACCTAGAGCATTCCCCTTATGACCTCACTCGCGAGGGGGGCCACAGTCACCGTCGCATTCTTCATTCGGCCGACATCACAGGCAAAGAAATCCAACGAGCACTCATTGAAACGCTGAAATCAAGGCAAAACGTCCAAATTCTTGAAAACCACTGCGCGATTGACCTCCTGACTCTTCGAAAACTCGCCAAAAGGCAAAAAAAGCCCCAGCGGCCGAGTCCCGAACACGATCGCGTGGTTGGCGCGTACGTCTACGATGAAAAGAATGACCAGGTCATCACAATCCAATCAAAAGTCACGTTGATTGCTACCGGGGGTGGATCCAAGGTGTATTTATACACTTCAAATCCCGACATCGCCACGGGAGACGGCGTTGCGATGGCCTGGAGGGCCGGCGCGAAAATCGCAAATATGGAATTCGTGCAATTCCATCCGACCTGCCTTTACCATCCTGAAGCGAAATCATTTCTAATTTCCGAAGCGCTGAGAGGCGAAGGAGGGATACTCAGGAGGATTGATGGTACCCGTTTCATGGGCGAGTACCACGAATTGAAGGAGCTTGCGCCAAGAGACATCGTCGCCCGAGCCATTGACAGCGAGTTGAAACGAACTGGGGACGACTACGTTGTATTAGACATGACTCATTTAGACGGAGATTTTGTCGCTAACCGATTCCCCAACATACATGGGCAATGTCGGGAATTCGGTATAGATATGACATCCCAGCCTATACCTGTGGTCCCCGCGGCTCACTACGTCTGTGGAGGCATTCTTACTGACAAAGACGGAGCATCGACTTTGAAAGGGCTTTTTGTAGCAGGAGAAGCAGCATGTACCGGGTTGCACGGTGCAAACAGGCTGGCCTCGAATAGCTTGCTGGAAGCGGCGGTTTTTGGACACAGAAGCGCAATTGCCGCAAGAGCCGTCATAGAAGACAGTCCCACGAATTACGAAGACATACCCCCTTGGCATTACGGTGAAGCCGTCGCCTCAGATGAATTGGTCGTTATCTCGCAATGCTGGGATGAAATCCGACGATTCATGTGGAACTATGTCGGCATTGTTCGAAGCGATCGCAGACTTCTGAGAGCTTGGCGTCGCATCGAAACCATAAGAGAAGAGATTCGAGAATTTTACTGGAGAGCATCAATCTCCCGTGACTTGCTCGAACTAAGAAATATCGCTGTTGTCGCTGAGCTTATTGTGAGTTGCGCGCGTCTCAGAAAAGAATCGCGAGGACTTCACTATACTCTAGATTATCCGGAAATCAGTCTGGACCCACCGAAGGACACTATCATTCAGCGAGAGAACATTTCGTAAATTATCGCGTAACCAACTCTCTGGTTGGGGGGAACGGCTCGCGGCGACTCGTGGCAACTGGTATCAATTTCCACTTTAATTTTGCTCCACCTAATGCGGAACGAAAATGTAGCTCGATTTCTTCACTGCTCGAGGCGAGCACAGGTTTCCCGCTGGCATCAGTTCGCGGAAAACGAACGACATATGTCCGAGAAAAGTCGGAAATGAATGGATAAATAGCGCGAAGATTCGCGGTCGTTTTAACTCTCGTTACTTCACCATCGACGCTTTCGCTGTGGTTACTTTTGAGCTCGACTCTCCAAATAGAATCAACTTGGTCGAAGTCATTCCACCGTATGTCAGTCGTAAAAGCGGAGAAAAAGAATTCAATATCTTCACCTGCGTCGGGTAATGTCAGAGCCAACCTCCGCGCAGTTTCACTACCTCGACCGTACACATCAGGATGCCTCAACAAAAATGTCTTTCTAAATTCTGGCGAATGAAACGTCGCATGAACAAACAGCTTACTTTCAAGTCCATCATATAGACGATCTTCTCGAGTCCAGTCTTCTAGGACCTTCTCATAGTCACTCGCTTTCATTGAGGTCCGAGGTTGAAGAGACAGCGCAGGGTCCGTATGAACACATCCAACGCACACGGCGGTCATCAACATCAATAATAATTTGAAGTAAAGCATCTTCAAGACCCCCTCTTCTTACGTATAACGACCGGCCTTCGGCGTGTCCGACGCAGCTTGGGCTCATAATCGACCTCTTCCAACAAAATAGAGGCCGGTCGGTGAGACACTACATCTACAATCGGTGGTTCCACGGTCTCTGCTTCAACAAACTCTTCCGCGGGAGAATCGAGTAACCGCAGTGAAGCGCCGGGCTCAATATGCACGTTCGGAGAAATAACGTCTCCTTCCACTCGAGCAGTTGCACGAAGATTGATCGTATTTGTCGCGCGAATATCACCTTCAATTGCGCCATAAACCCAAACGTCATCAGCATCGACGTCTCCGGTAATCAAAGCCGTTTCCTCGACAACCACTAACCCCTCAACATCCACAGAACCAAGAACGGTTCCTGCTACATGCAAATTCATTTTTCCAACGATGCTTCCCTGTATCGTCGTATCCTTAGTAATTATGGAGGTCCCCATTGATTCAGTCCTCACACGCCCTCAAACATATCCAACATTCGTGTGTCCGTTGATGCCGATCTCGCTCTGGCACTCGCCCAATCACGGAGGTGTTTGATTTGCTCTTCAAAGGTTTGATACAGCGGAATCGTAGATTTCGCCGAATTCAACAAGTCTTCGAACGACAATTCCCGATGCTCTGAAAAAGCCTGATAAAGCGCGGCAATCACAACTTGTTCAAGCTCAGCTCCGGAAAATTGTTCGCAATATGCTGCTAAATCGCCCAGTTTAGGAAAGTCTTCCGGGTTACGACCACGCTTTTTAAGATGAACTGTAAGCACTTCCAGACGTTCGTGCTTATTGGGGAGGTCAACGAAAAATATCTCATCAAATCGACCTTTTCTAAGCAGTTCCGGCGGCAATGCGGATACATCGTTCGCAGTAGCGACGACGAAAACGTCGGCGGTCTTTTCAGACAACCAAGAAATAAAACTCCCAAGAACATGACTCGCTTGTTCACTACGGCTCTCGTTACCACCCAAGCCCTTCTCTAGTTCGTCAATCCACAAAACAACAGGTGCCATACTTTCTGCAATCTTTATTGCACGTCGAATTGATCCTTCTGCGCCATTCTTTGACTGTGAAAACACTGCTCCAAAGTCAAGTCTAAGCAATGGGAACTTCCACAAATGAGCAACCGCTTTTGCTGACAACGATTTTCCACAACCTTGTATCCCAAGGAGCAACAAGCCTTTCGGCGGTGGCAGACCAAACGCACGAGCCTCAGGAGTAAAAGCTGCAGTTCTCGAGCGAACCCAATTTTTAAGTTCGTCCAGACCTCCAACTTCATCAATCGACGAATTCAATTCGAAGAATTCGAGTACGTCCGATTGCCGAAGAACAGCCTTTTTTTCGGAAACGATCTCGGACAGACAGTCCTCAATAAGTCCTTTATGCGTCACAATGATTTTGCGAAAAATACGCGCAGACTGATTTTCAGTAAGTCCCAAAGCCGAGCGCGCCGCACGAGAGACTATTTCGCCGGAAAGTTCGACATGCTCTGCAATAGCGACAGACTTTAGAACCTCTTGGAGTTCACTTGACGTGGGAAGCGATAAATCAATGACGATACTTTCTTTATCGAGCTCAGGAGGTAAATCGACTGACGGTGCGATAAGAATGACAGATTGTTTTTTCCGTTGGCAAACCTGGACAAGTTCTCTCAAAGCTCTGCAAACTCGTGGGTCAGAGAGATATTGATGAAAATCGAGCAGAACGAAGTATGCGGGTGCGGCAACATCCCCCAAATACTTCAGCGCAATCAGTGGCTCTTCAGCATTGGCAATGTCTTTGCGCTCTTCAAATCCAGTAATTCGAGACCACACCAAACAATCCCGCTTGGTTGCACCGGAAGCCTCTTTCACAAGTCGAATGGCCCGCTCCTCTTCAGGAGTGACAAGATACACGAATGGATAACCGGACCGCCCGAGAACAGCGATGTCCCTTGCATTTTTGGTAAGCCGAGTCCTCGCCACAAACTTAACAATAACTCGAAGTCGCTATCCGCGCGAAAAATGCGCCGAATTCTGAGCAAGTTCCTAGCCTTTGATGATAACTCTACCAGCTCTCCGGCCTTTTCCGCTTTTCGCTAAATCCGGGGATTGTCCAACAGATAGACCCAAATGAGGGTCTTTCACACCTTTAACAGGAAGTTCATCACTGCCTTCTTCGACTTCCTCGTCATCATCGCGCATCTTCTCCTCGAGAAATTCGCTGAAGGTCTTATCTGGTTTTCCCTGAATAAGTCGAGCATGTAAGGTTCGGCGTTCTTCGAGTTCTGCCAAATGCTCCGGGCTATTTTGCATGCCCGTTCCGGTAAAGCTCTGTCTAGGGCCTATTTTTCCTTTGGGCATAGCCATATGATGCCCAACTAGGTCGAGAGAAACAAGCTGTATAAGAAAAAGGGTTAGACCGTCACAAAAGGTCTAGTGGTGCCTGATGCCGTGTTCATCTTTCAGACGAGCGGATTTAACTGAGTCCCGAGCAACGTCTAAAACCTGCTCAAGATCCTCTAACGCTTCCGAATCCCGCGCTTCTCCGTCATATTTCTTAAAAATATCCACGAGTCGCTGACCCATTTTAATCAGTTGTTCACCGAAATCTAGGAGAGGCAATGATTTTGCTTCCACCAGATAATCATCCGGCTCGTAAGCATCACTTCCGCTAAACACCGAAAATAAGACATTTTCACCATTGGGCTCAAGTAGGAAGCCGTGCTCACTTTCCTGCATCAATGCAGTCTCTGGCTCTCCCTCAAGTACGTAGGGAAGAACGCGCACAAGAGATATAAGTATTTTTGCGATTGGGTCGGGAATCGGTTCCAGAACGGCCACTCCGGCCACTTCCAACGTTAAACAGCCATAAATGCCGTCATCAAATGGGAGACGGTCCTTATAAGAATCGAACTCACTCAAGACGATTGCGCTTGCCACTTGCTCTGCGTCATCGTCTGGATCGCCAAGATATAGGCTAAAATCGAGCCCAAATGCCTTTTTTGTAGGGCTCATCGAAGGTATGTACTCCTGTCTTTCATAATATATGGCGATCGCGTAACACACTCGGGCACGACTTTCCACAAGTTGCCGTATACTTTGCGTATAATAGACTAATAATTTCTCAGTTCGTTGCGGATGCGCTGAATTATAGGTCGCAAATGACGCGATTCCGGAATACCCAACGGCCTCGTATCTCTCGCCACAAACAAATATAGGTCTTCGCAGAGACCCGTCACCGTAATGTGTAGATGACTTGTCTTGAACTGAAGGGAGGCAAATTCATCAATTTGCCCCTCAGAGAGCTGGTTGGCTTTCGCAAGAGCTGACAAGATATTACTCGGCTCAGCGGCCCATTGGCGAAGAATCACGTTCTTTTTCTCGCTATCGGTATTCATGGAGCTTGCAAGCTGCGAAGGAACGAACTGACTGAGAGTGTGTTCCCAGTCGTGAGGGAAGCAGCCCTGCCCCATCGCGACTGCTATGCTTTCACCCGAGCCGTCACATACAGCACTACCGACAATACTCGTATCATGCGCACAGAGTTCAACTAGGATCTCGTTCATAGTGCTGTCACTATACTACAGAAGAGAGCGCTCTAGTTCGCTCGCGGCAAATTATCCAAGATGCCATTTATAAATCCGACGGAATCTCTAGTGCCGAAACTTTTTGCAACTTCGAGTGCTTCATTAATCGCCACATTTTTGGGAACCTCCTCGGACCGGAAGAGAAGCTCGAAAGCACCAAGTCGGAGTATATTTCTATCCACCCAGGCCATTCGATCGATTCTCCACCTCGGTGAAGCTTCACTGATCGCTTGATCAATTTTGTCACGGTGATGAATCACGCCGCGCACCAACAGCTCTGCATATTGACGAGCCTGCGATTTATCTTTCTCGTTCGGTTCAGAAGTTTGCTCCTGCTTGTGAGCGAAAGGAAACGGCGGGTCTAATGGATCTCCGTTATCCAAAAGGTCGAAGAACCTCTCTATGCCCGTCTGAACAGTCAGAGCCGTCACGTCAACTTGATAGAGTATCATGAGCGCATGCTCACGTGCTGTTCTCCGGGCGCCCAATGTATAAGAACCTTCTAGCTCAGAGATGCACGCAAGTTGACCATCTCAATCGCTGCGCTCGCGGCTTCCCAGCCCTTATTCCCGTGTTTCGTGCCCGCCCGCTCAATCGCCTGCTCGATCGAATCAGTCGTAAGAACACCGAGCGTTATTGGCGTGCCGGTTTGCATCGAGACCGTCGCTGCACCCTTCGTGACTTCAGCTGCTACGTAATCAAAATGAGGTGTACCGCCACGAATAACGCAACCAAGGCTGATCAAAGCATCATAATTCCCTTTTGCTGCCATCCACTGCAAGGTGACAGGCATTTCCCAGGTACCAGGAACGCGCACAATTTCAATGTTCTCTTCAGACGCACCGTTTCTGCGTAGGCAGTCCATTGCACCTTCGAGTAGCCGTTCAGTAATGAGGCTGTTGAACCGACTGACAACAAGTCCGAATTTGGCACCGCCAGCATTTAAATCACCTTCGATAGTTTTGGTCGTCATATTAACTCTCCTGTTCCTCACGCATTACATCGGCAATGGAACACGCTCAACCATTTCCAGGTCGAAGCCTTCAATTCCTACGATACGAACATCGTGATTACTCATCAGGCGGAACTTCTTCACGCCTATCGATTTTAGAATCTGCGCACCCACGCCGAATTGACGCAAGTCCAAACGACCTCCCACGCGAGCATCCTGAGGCGCAGAACCTTTCGCCGCCAACTTAGATAGTTTCTCAGACAGCGTTTGTTCAGCACCATCGCGTACCAGGTACACAAATACTCCGCTATCCGCTTCAGCGATCAGTGACATCGCCGCCCGCATTTCTGCGCCGCCAGCCGAAAGCGCCAATCCGACAAGATCCGCAGGCAGGTCCACAGACTGAACCCGAATGAGGGTTGGACTTTCGGGGTCAATCTCTCCCTTGACCAGAGCCAAATGCTCTTTTTGGTCGACCGTTGAGCGAACAACACGAGCGCTAAATTTACCCCATTGCGTATCAACATCGTGGGAAACAACTGTCTCCACAAGGCTCTCGTGCGCCATTCGGTATGCAATAATTTCGGCGATAGAGACCATTCTTAGTTCATGTTTTTCTGCGAACGCTTCGAGTTCTGGGCGTCTGGCCATGGTCCCGTCATCATTCATAATCTCGCAGATGACTCCGGAAGCATCCAGATTGGCAAGGCGAGATAAATCTACGGATCCTTCAGTCTGTCCCGTTCGAACCAACACACCGCCGTCTCGAGCTCGAATTGGGAAGATATGCCCGGGTCGAACGAGGTCCGCAGGTTTGCACTTAGGATCCACCGCTTGGAGAATAGTACGAGCACGATCTGCAGCACTTATGCCTGTCGTCACACCTTCACGCGCTTCAATACTCACCGTAAATCCCGTTTCGAACTGTGATGTGTTTTTGTTCACCATCATTGGTAATTCTAGTTCGCGGATTTTATCTTCCGGGAGGGTCAAGCAAATCAGACCACGCCCATAGGTGGCCATAAAGTTGACCGCTTCAGGTGTGACTGTTTCAGCAGCCATACAGAGATCGCCTTCGTTTTCTCTGTCCTCGTCATCCACTAGAATGACCATTTTTCCCGCGGCAATATCAGCGACCGCTGCTCTTAAATTCTCAAATGCCATTGCTTTTCGGCCTCAAATTGGTGCGTAGTCATTGCCCGGAGTTCTGGCAATATCCAAATTCAAACAGGCGAACTAATACCCTTTCGCTCTCAGCTCTGCCTCAGTGTATCCCTTAGTTTTCTCGGGCGACAGGCCTCGGGCCGACAAAAGACGGTCCACATAACGTGCGATAATGTCCATCTCAAGGTTAACCGGGTCTCCCACTTTGCGGCTTCCTAGGGTTGTTACATCCCAGGTGTGAGGAATAATCGAGAGCGAGAGGGTCGTCGATGTAACGCCCGTAACGGTTAGAGAAATACCATCGACCGTCACTGAGCCTCTCGGTGCCACGTAGGCCAGAAGCTCCTGCTCAACTTCAACTTCTAAATCCCAGGCATTCTCTCGCCGTTTGACCTGCCGAACCCGACCTACGCAATCGACATGCCCTTGAACGAGATGGCCGCCAAATCGGTCTCCCATAGCCATCGCCCGCTCCAAATTCACTTTTTGGCCTGCCGTCAGTCCACCCGTTGTTGTTCTCAACAAGGTCTCTGGACCGGCATCAACATCAAAGCGACCACCAGCGTGCTTTACGACAGTTAGACATACGCCGTTGACAGCAATTGAGTCACCTAAAGCGATCGTTTCTGGTTCAAATGATGAACAGATAGTGAGCGACTTTCCCCCATTGCTTCCGGCTGAGATTCTCTCCACCAAACCAACTTCTTCAACGATTCCCGTAAACATACAAATACCTCACGCACTCTCTTGCACATCCGCAAGCACAAGCAAATCAGAACCGACCGGAGTACATTCGAGAGGAGAAAGGACCAATGCATCACTCAAGCTCGAAACACCTACACCACCAATCCCGGTTTTCGCTGCCTGACCGCCGATCATCATCGGGGCAATAAAAGCGGCCACTCTGTCAACGAGCTTAGCATCAACAAAACTGCCGTGAAGAGCGGCACCCCCCTCTGCCATAAGCGTCTGAATCCCCAATTCACGAAGTTTCGCGAGCGCTTGAACCAAATCGACTTTTCCTCGCCGAGCTCGCGCAAGCACAACTTCAACCCCGAGTGAAGTTAGGCAGTCACGAGACGATTTTTCGGATTGACGAGTTGTCACGATAATGGTCCTCGTCTGAGTCGCCGTTTTGACGACAATGGCGTCTGCTGGCGTTCGAAGACGCGAATCGAAAATAATGCGAGCGGGATTTGAGCTCCCGGGGATTCGGCTGGTTAATTTTGGGTTGTCACTGAGGACCGTTTCGACCCCTACGCAAATACCGTCAACTTGCGCTCGCCAGGTTCTACCTAGAGCCCTGGCCTCCTCAGATGTGATCCATTGACTCTGCCCCGTTCTGGTCGCAATCCGTCCATCCAGACTCGAAGCGGATTTCAAAAGCACCCAGCTACGACCCTCGGCCAAAGTATTGAGGAAGCGACGATTGGCTCGCCGGAAGGGACGGTCGGAACGATATTTGCGAACCTGGACGCCCGCGCTCCTGACTTGCTCTATCCATGCACTCCCTGAGTGATTACAGTCTCGTCCCACGACAAGGGTCTCAATCGCGAGAGAAATCAATCGACTCGCAAGAGAATCAACTGCTCCCTCTGGTGAACCGGTCAGGTATACAGTCATCGGCTCCCGATCGATAGAGCGAACCTGTTGCTCTAACCAACCTAACACTTGGTGCCAGAGGCATCCCGTGTAACCCGTGACCTGTCGTCCGCTAGAGCTTAGAATGAGAATACCCACAAAGGGCGGAATTGGAAACTGATTGGAGGGCAAATGACAGGCGTTCGCCGCATCATCCATAAGTTTTTTGTCTGATTTCACGTGTAAATATCAACGGTTCTTTGCTTTTGCTCAACAAGCTCGTTGATTTCCTCAGCAAATTCTCTCAAGTCAGTGAATCGACCATAGCGCGCGGTATATCGGATATAGGCGATGTCATCAATTTCGGCCAGCCTGGTCAAAACAGCATCACTAATGATGGAAGAATCCACTTCTTTTTCGCCTGTTTCTTGCAGTTCTCGTTCAATCTCATCTACGACCTTCTCAATCACCGTCAATTGAATCGGACGCTTTTCGACAACGGCGTTAATTCCGCGCAATACTTTGAGCCGGTCAAATGGCTCTCGCCGACCATCGTACTTGACGACCTGCGGCATAACTTCTTCGATTCGCTCGTAGGTCGTAAATCGTTTTCCACAATCATTGCATTCCCGCCGACGACGGATCATCTGCCCATCTTTAGACAGACGGGAGTCAATGACCTTGTCGATCATATGAGTACAGAATGGGCACTTCACGACTAAACCTAGGATTCTTATACAAACCGGGAACTTAGATCGCAAGCGGAACGTCAACTTTAGTTTTTGTAGAGTGGAAACTGCTCACATAGCTCGAAGACCTTTTGTTTAACCGCGGCCAACTTTTGCGCCTCGCCAACGGAGTTAAGTGCTTCATCGATGAGTTCAACAACTTGCGTCATTTCAGCTTCTTTCATTCCTCGTGTCGTGAGCCCCGGTGTACCGATTCGGATTCCCGAGGTCACGAACGGTGACTCAGGGTCACCGGGAATCATGTTTTTGTTCACGGTAATTTCTGCTTGCCCGAGAGTCTCTTCAGCAATCTTACCCGTGAGCTTTTGCGGCCGTAAATCTAGCAACACGAGATGATTATCTGTGCCACCGGATACCAATGCATAGCCTCGCGAAAGAAAGGCCTCCGCCATCGCTTGAGCATTTTTCACGATCTGTTTTTGATACACTTCATAGTCAGGCTGGGCGGCTTCCGCAAAGGCGACAGCTTTCCCTGCGATGACGTGCATGAGAGGCCCGCCTTGCATACCCGGAAACACCCGTGAGTTTACTTTTTTCGCGTACTCTTCTCGCATCATTATGAGTCCGCCTCTCGGTCCTCTTAACGTCTTGTGAGTTGTCGTCGTCACAAAATCAGCATGAGGCACCGGCGAAGGATGCACACCGGCCGCTACAAGCCCAGCAATATGAGCCATATCGACCAAAAACTTCGCTCCCGCCTCTCGAGCCATCGCACCCAATCGCTCAAAATCAATTACTCTTGGATACGCGGATGCACCTGCTATCAATAGTTTGGGACGATTCTCCGTCAAAAGACGGTGAATCTCATCGTAGTTAATGAGGTGTGTCTTTGGATCTACTCCGTAGGGAATCGCGTTGTACAAGCGCCCCGAAAAGTTCACTGAAGAACCATGCGTAAGGTGCCCGCCATCGTTCAAGCTCATCGCAACATAGCTGTCGCCAGGCTCAAGCGTGGCGAAAAAGACGGCCATGTTGGCTTGAGCTCCGGAATGTGGCTGAACATTGGCGGCCTCAGCCCCGAATAAAGATTTTGCCCGTTCAATCGCTAGAACTTCAACACCGTCAACGTGCTTGCAGCCTCCGTAATAACGTTTACCAGGTAAGCCTTCAGCGTACTTGTTCGTTAGGCAGGAACCGACAGCTTCCATGACTGCCTTAGAAACAAAATTTTCACTGGCGATGAGTTCAAACCCATGTTCTTGCCTTTCACCCTCTGCTTCGATGAGTGCGTGAATTTCCGGGTCTACGTCTTTGATGGACTTCAGCATGACTATTTGTTTTCCACATTTTTCGTGCCGTGGGAAGACTGCGATTGCACTGTTGAAAAAAGGAACTGAATTCGTCGGTTTTCCGAGCGGCCCTCACGGGTATCATTCGACGCACGCGGAGTATAACGCCCAAAGGCATTTACACCCATGCGGACTGGATCAGCACCCAGTTCAACCAGCTTAACGGCGATCGCGATCGCCTGACCTGCCGTTATCTCCCAATTTTCTTTGGGGGTGCCAATCGCATCAGAGTGAGCACCAATCATGACCCTGAGATCTTTTTCGGCTGTGATGAGCGAAGCAAGTTCTGTAAGCCACGACTCGGCATTCTTCGCGAGATTCATGGAGCCTGGCTGAAACCAAGCATCCGCCGAGATAACGAACTTCGTCGGTTGCTTTGTCGGGGTCGGTCCCTTGTCCAGTAGGTTTAGGCCTCTAAATAGACGCTGAAGACGTTTCAGTGATGCAGCATCCATTTCGACCTTATAAAGCCCCTCTTCAGTTTCATCATTCGACAGAAACCTCGCCCTTTCAAGCTCACAGCGATGCAAACGTTTCGATAGCCGGCTGAGTTTGGACTCTTTCTTCGTCTGCGAATCAAGACATCGCTCCCGCTGACGAACTCTCAGTTCCTCAACACTGCGTAAACGTCGTTCATATTGGCTACCTTGCTTATCTAGATCCGCGCGATATACGGATTCGGGCACTGTTGCCGTGCATGCTGACATGAAAATGCCAGCGAAAGGTATCAATCTTCGAATTTGCACAACTAACGGGAATTCGTTATCACGAAATGCGTGCAATTGCGGCTGTCAATTATCCTGGGCTTCTCCCTCATACTCTCATGCAAAGAGAAGAAGTCCACAGAACCCCCGCCGAGGCAGGCAGGTGTCATTGACGCTCACGTTCATACCAGCGCCTCTGAGTTTGCTCGTTTGTTCGACATTTTAGACGAACAGGGTATCCACTTAGCTCTCAACCTCTCGGGAGGCTGGCCCGGTGGAGGACTTGCTGAACAAATAGAAGCAGGACGACGTTCAGGCCGGGTTCTCGTAGCGTGCAACCTGCCCTGGTTTGCCGCCTCAAGAACCAAGGAGTTTCCATTACTCGCAAGCAAACTCCTCCGGGAAGCGCATCGAATGGGTGCGAGGGCCCTGAAGGTCAGCAAAGGGCTCGGGCTCGGCGCCATGAAATACGACCGAACGCTCTTGGCCGTCGATGACCCCTGGTTAGAACCGATCTGGGAAACGGCCGGAGAGCTCAATATGCCCGTGGTCATTCACACCGGAGATCCAAAGGCATTTTGGGAGCCCCCCACCCAAGAGAACGAGAGATATGAGGAACTTCATGCCCATCCCAACTGGTCGAATCATGGTATCAAAGGTCTTCCCAGTTTCGAGGAGCTACTCGCCCAGCTTACGAACACGATAGCGCGTTACCCAAAAACAAAATTCGTGTCGGTCCATTTTGGAAACAATGCTGAGAATCCAGCTTGGGTTTCTAAGCAATTGTCTCGCTATCCAAACATGTACATTGATATCGCTGCTCGCCTTCCCGAATTCGGCAGACACAGTCCAAAGCTGATTCGAGAAATATTCATTCAGCACGCAGACAAAATACTATTTGGAACTGACCTCGCCGTCAGCCCACGTGATTTCTTGATGCTAGGTTCACACGGTAAAGAGCCCAACAAACGTGAAGAAGCAAAGCCGTTTTTCGATATTCACTGGCGGTACTTCGAGACCAAAGATAAAGAAATACCAAGTCCAACGCCTATTCAAGGTCGCTGGACTATCAATGGCATCGATCTACCATTTATTGTGCTCAGAAAATTTTATTTCGAGAATGCAATGAAGCTTTTTGGTCCTTGGCCAAAACCAGTGAATCACTCACAAACACAGACGGCTACTTCTGCTCGCTAACAAGTTGTGCAGCGGCTTGGTCGAGTTGCTTCAACATATCCGCGGACGATTGTGTTTTCAGCTCAACACGTTTCTCAATCGAGCTGTCTTTTACTGAAAGCAATCCCAAAGCGAGCACGTAGATATTCTCGACTTTCGAGTAACTACCTGTAATCACGAATTCGGCCTTCATCGCTTCGGCCGCGATTGCGAAACAATTATCGTCTTTACAGGCATTAAGCTGCGACGCTCTCGCGTTCCATTTGATCATCGCTTTGAGGTCATCGGCGCAGGTCAGTTTGTAAACTCTAAGGCGATCAATCGCGTTACAAAGCGACGTACCGATTGCTCGAGCCTCATGCGTTTTTACCCCACGTGCTTTCAATGTGGGGAGCAGAACCTTTCGCTTAGCCGCTTCCACTTTCGGAACCTGTAAAGCCATAATCAAGGCAATGATTGCGAATATAACACGCATTATCCACCTTCCTTCAAAGAGCGATTGAATACTGTCATCACACGCTTGACGTTCTTCACCGGATGACTAAAACGCGCGTCAACGCTTCCGTCTCCTCGAACCAGCAGGACTCCACCAACTTTACTAAGACCAAATAAAGCCGGAACAAGTTTATGAGCATCCCAAGCGATCATCGCCTTCGACGAAGAAATCTTCGTATTGCGACTCAATTCCGAGATCGTTTCATCATCGGTCCAAAGAACGCCTATCACTCGTCCATTTTGTTTTGCCGCCAGCGCCTCGGCACGAGCAAGTAGGCTCCAGGCACCGTCGCACTTCTCACACTCCAATCCCAAACCCACTAACAACACAGTGGCCGCTGGAGGCATATTAGATACCGTTTTCGCAGAGCGACCGACTAAATCTTCCAAGTGAACCATTTTCCGACCGATATTCTTCGCATTCAGGACATGAAACGTAAAATCGGGAGCGACCTCAGGAGCGGGCCTACCTACAGATAAATTCGGAGTCTGTGCCGAGAAGATCCCCATAAAAGCGCTAAGCATGAGTAAATTCGTCATTTGATGAACTCAAAATGACCAAGCCATCGAAGTGAGAAATCCTTCTGGGCTAACAAAGACAGCTGGTAGATACGCAACACTCGTCGATTTTCCATGGTTGAGATACTCTAGCAGAAATACCGTTCCCGTCCCCAACGCTAAAGCTCCGCTCGCGTAGAAGAAGGATTTCATCAAAATATCAGATTGGGCCAAGGTATCACACTCTTGCGGCGGATTATCCACTTCACAAATTGTGGCTGCGGTACAGTTCGCTCCCATGGCCAAGCATTGCTCGCTGATTTCAATTTGCTGCTTTTCTAAGGAATGATAAGCGTCGCGTTTGACGAGCCCAAAGCTGCCACCCAGAATCCCTGCGACTCCACTAGATATCGCAAAAGACCAGGTGAGAACGTAATCACTCCAGATTGAAGGTACTGGGTCTAGGCTGGGAGGTGCTCTAAAAGCGACCTCAAGAATTGTGGTTTGATTTGGTCTTATAAGGCCTTTCCATTCGTAGAATTCTCCTGACGGAGCTAAAATGACCAACTCGTGGTTGCCGAAGGCGACCTCTTCCAGTTTCGACTGAGAAACCTCGTTGCCGTCAATATAATACCGATATTCGACCGACTCAGAAAGTCCCTCAAAACGAAGAGAACCTGTCGGCATCGTGCGGTCAGAACCTAAAGCAACTTCAACATGATGTCGAAACTCTGACTCGCTCGATAGACGTATATCGGTCATAACCGAGGTGACCTCGCTTTGTTTTTGAGAGTCTACGTCAGCAAAAAACAGCGTGAGTTCCCCGCGCTCTTGATCTCCTACCATCTTGCCGTAAAGCACGGTCTGCGCACCAATCATTTTAGCGATCGGTAGAACGCAGTGTTGAAGACGCATCTTGCAACCCGCAGCGACCGCAAGAGATTGCAGGTCCATTTGTGGTTTTGGAAGAAGCGTGTTTTCGTCTGGAACGTAGGTCGCTACTGTTTCTCGAAGAACCTCGTTGAATCGAGAAATGATCGCCGGATCAAATCCCTGTGCATCTAGCTGCAGAACAAGCCAACGATGAGTGTGTTCAGCCCTGGGCTCTTCTGCGGAGGCAGGAGAGGTAAACAAAAGTAGACAGCAAACAATAATCTTTCCAATCGTTATGTGCTTCAGGGTCATTGTTGAACAATCCACGAGGGGTCGAGTTGGCTGATAACCATATTGTAGGCTTCCTCCAGCCGCTCGGATTCCCGGGATTCGAGTGTCACCTTCACACGAAAGTCGTCAATGTCAAAACGAGGATATGAGCCGATCTCAACTTCCGGAATCGCAATATCGACACGTTCTAGGATGTCTGCGACCTTATCCTCGGCAACCGACAATAATATCGTCCGCATATCAACGGGAATCCCATCCAGCGTTGAAACGACGAAGTCGAACTTAGACCTCAGAAACATGGGAACCCCGGGAAAAACATGAATATTCTGGACTCGGACGGATGGAAATTTCAATTCACTTCGACCAACCAACTGGGCTCCCTCAGGAAGCATCGTCATTCGATGATGAGCTTCGTTCAGGTCTCTTCCATACCTATCGGTGAACATCTTCAAAATTTCTTGGTTCTGTACCAACTCGACGCCTAGTCCCTTTGAAACAGCCCTAATAGTGACATCATCGTGGGTTCCGCCGACTCCACCGGAGGTAAAAACAACATCATAAGAGCTCGACATCATTTGCACTTCTGCCGCGATCACGTCGATATCATCCCGGACTACCGTGACGCGCTTCAGGTCTACCCCCGCCTTTCGTAGACCATGGATCATATATTTTGCGTTTTCCTCTTCGACTTTTCCAGAAAGGACCTCATTACCAATGATCAAGATAGCGGCGCTAACCATGAGCCTAAGATGCCATGTTCGAGCAGATTACGCACTCGAATTTTGAGAACTCAGAACGACAGAAACGTCGTTTATACCTGCGGATGGCCAGAAGGTCTTGAGACTAGACTACAAATTTGGCGAATCTTGTGACTGATAGGGTCGCGGACTACTTCTTCAACCACTTTGACTGTCAATGAAACGGTATCTTGGCACCCTCGACTCTCAAATAAATGACTGAGTGCGCGTATTGTTTTGCCCCGGACAGCTTCGAAATCCCCACCCTCGCCGCAGACAATTCTAACCTCTAGACTATTTTGGACACAATGAACGATCTGATATTGGCGGAGGCCATCGATTTGCAACATCACCGCCTCGAAGGGCATGGGAGGAAATGCGCTGTATTCTCCAGTAAGGTCCCTGAGATAGAGTGTGTCGTCTGTACGTCCTGCCACCCGAACTTTCGTCATCGGAGAACCACAAGCACAAGGTGTGTCATCTAAGGTGACCGAATCTGATAACTGATAACGAATGATCGGCTGCGCGTAACTCATCAGATTCGTCAGCAATACGTGGTGGCTCGCCGTACCAGCTGAGACAGGCTGATTGTTTTTATCGACCGCCTCCAGAAAACAAACGTCTTCATTGACATGTAAATGCCCTGCCGAGCATTCATTCGCCATGGCAAGACATTCCGTAGCGCCATACGTTTCAGATGTTTGTGCCCTTGGGAAAGCCTGGACAATCGCGTGACGAGCCGACAACGAAAAAGGTTCACTACCGACCGAAATAAACTCAGGGTCTATGCATAAACGTCCTTGTTTTTTCTCGTACGCCATCACTTCTAAAAACGTGGGATAGGAATGGATATAATGGGGACGAAATCTGTTCAGGTCACAAACAACCTTCTCTACTGAATCCATGATGGAGAAAGACTGGAGGTCAACAAATGGACGGCTCCCGAGTGGACGAAAGTTTCCCATGATATTGGAGATAAAATGACCACCCTGAGCAACAAGCATTGCCATTCGGTAACGTCGTCCAAAAGCAAATCTCGCGAGTTCTCTTGGAATCAAGCGGTCCCGCAAAATTCGAGCCATGAGAATCCCATTCATCTGAGCAATTTCGTTTTTTGACTTGAGAAACATACCGATATCGCCCGTTGTCCCCGAAGTACAGGCAAGCACGAGACCTCCAGGCATCGAAGCTCCCACCCTCGACATATCTTCTGACCAGGCGGTAATTTGCTCATTCGTTACAGCCGTTGATGCAAGCGTCGATGCAACATCCAACATCATTTCCTTCTTCGTTAAAGGCTCAATATTTTGAAGTGAGGCCTGACCATCTGCCTCAACGTTCGCAAGTCTGTCTTTCCAGAAAACTGTATTCGCCTGAGCGTGCGAAAGAAGCCGGCATAATCGTTCTTCTCTATACGCGGAAAGGTGCTCAGAGGAATAGTGTCGCTCTCTCCTCAGTGCGCCGAGGATACCACTAAGAAAACTCGAAGCAGACACAGCCGAAGTGTCAGCGATGACTTGGTGTAAGGCAACCGTAAGGCGCCCGATCTCATCTCATATTCCCGAAAATCTCTATTTTTTCCTGACTAGGAATCTATCGACTGCTCTTTTATGTTCATCCGAGACCCACGATTCCACAAATAGCGAACGTTCCAGGGAATATGCTTCCGATAGTTCTAACGACTTTCCTTCTCGAATGGCACGTTTGGTCAATCGCAACGCCTGAGGCGGGACAGTCGTGGCGATATGCCGTAATTCTTCTATCCGATGTCCAATGTCAGCAACTACAAAGTCAACGATTCCGTGGCTTAACGCTTCAGCTGCCGAAACAGAAACACCAAGGCCATATAAATACGCAGCTTTCCCGGGTCCTATCAATCTCGAAAGACGCTGACCGCCGCCCCAGCCAGGTGTTACGCCCATAAAGACCTGTTTAAAGTGCAGGCTCGCTGTGTCTTTGAGAAATCGGACGTCACAGGCCAAAGCGAGTTCACACCCCCCGCCAATCGCATCGCCGTTTATCGCAGCGACGGTAACGCAATCAAGCTGTTCAATGGCCAAGAGCACTTCGTTCATCCGTAGCGACATTGCTTCTACGGCTGGACCATCCTTTAGGCTATCCAAGTCCCTAATGTCTCCACCTGCTACAAAAATATCGCCCGCGCCGGTCAAGACTAATAATTTCAGGTCCTCGCGTTCAGCAAAACTAGATATACAATCGCCCAACTCTTGCATCGTCGCACGATCAATCGAATTCTTTCGATGCGGTCTCGAGATTACAATACGAACATATTGTCCCTCATCTTCGACAACGAGCGTGTTTGTGTTCAGCGCGTCCAAGTATTGGGTCCGTCGTCCTTTTCCTGTGATTGAGAATCAGTGCGAGTATTTTTGGACAATGAATAGTCCTTGAGGCTTTGGGTAACTTGTCTAACCCGTTTGTTCCCAGGCAGCTCCGCTTCGGTCTCCAAACGAACAAGTCCAACGTTACGCGCCCAAACCCATTTGATATGCAATTGCATATTTTTATCGCGTCGCAATCTGGCCGAGACCACCAAACAATCTTCAAATCGCCCCGCTAAGCTTTCGCAAGGCGTACCAACTTCATCAATCCGTAGATGTTCGACTGCACTCGGTCCTACAACTGATTTCCAGTTTGTACCGGGTTTTATGGGGTTCTTAATCAGGTATCTTTCCCGGTCTCGAAGTCCACTGGGTGTGTGTTGAAACGCGCCTCTTCGGTTATCAATGAAGTAACCATCTTTTTGAGACAAAAGCTCTACTTTCATCTCACCTTGTTGACCGGGATAGCTGACCTCATAGTTCCACCAAGCTCCGACAGACATCGGTGCATAATCAGACGACAGTCGTTGAGTCTTAGAGTCGTTCGCCGCCGTTGACGCACAACCAATGAGAAGCATTAGAGTCGCCAGCGCAACCAATCTATTCATTTTGATTTCCCCTTCGGCGTAACATTTCAGAAAGCGCATCCGCTGCATGTTTTCGGATCTCCGGTTTTGGGTGTCCCGCTTTAAGTGTAAACAAATACGCTTCGGCCTGTTTACCGCCTATCTCTGCTATACCAAAAATTATTTGAGTCAGATAGATCTCATGTCGGCGTTGGGCAGAATCAATCAAAGGCTCGACAGCTCTCTTGTCCCGAATAGCGATAAGTGCACCAATAAGCTCTAACTCAACTTCGGGATGCAAGTCGTCCTCTCTCAGCCATTTGATCAAATGTGGCACAGTCTCTTTCAATTTTCGTTTTCGAATTTCGGTCACGACGTGCAATCTTCGGTCAGCGGGTGACGACTTCAGCGCTTTTATCACTTCTTTTGAGGACGCTTGTCTCAGCCTAATGTGAAATTCGAGCAAATCTAAAGCAGCTTTCACTTCGGACAAAACCGAGTCTTGATTAGATGTGAGAACGCGAAAGTTTCGCGCCTTAGCCCTACGAACCCGAAACTCTCGTTCTTTCCATAAATGAGGCTGGGTTGTCACAATACGTGCTCGAGCGGAGATGGTTACACGCCGAGCCACTGCATCTTTTGGTGCTTTTCCATTTGATTCAGCGATAGCCTCGCCTTCTAACGCCTCTTCAAAGTTCAGAATAACTTGCCAGGTTGCTTTAGGATCTTCTGTCGACTCAGGCAGAAAGTCGCTCCACCGTCGCAAAGTTTTATTTGCCGCCAACTCGACATTGTCACGTTCTGTCTTCCAAACTTTGGACTTAAATATACCTACGTCATCCGTAACGAGTAACTCCGGCGGCCTTTTATGCTGTGTGCAAGCGATGAAGGCCGTTGTGGTCAGAGAAATCAGAAATGTTAATGTAAACCTAGACACCAATGAGTAGTCGCATTCCGAAGTTTTGCGCCAAACCAGAATCAATAATCTTCTTCATCTGTGATTCCACATCGTACTCCACTCTTACGTACGAGAAATCATCGGTTTCCGTATCGTAGAGTCCTGCACATGCTCGAGGATCATAATCTCTAGGTTGTCCAACAGAGCCTACCGTCACGATGTATCTCATATCATCGTTCATCCGGAATTTCGGGGCTACAACATCCATTGCATCATCTTCAGACAGAGCAAAAACTTTCGTCAGATGTGAGTGTCCGATAAACGTGGCCGTGGGTAACTCATGTCGCATACCCAACAGACCCCGGGCTTGTTCAGCAGCAAAAATATAATCGTACTCCGCGGGATTGAGCGGTGATCCATGGCAATACAATGCATTGCCCTCCCTGACTGTGTACGGGAGGCTTTTTAACCATTCGAGGTTATCTTTCGATAGCTGTCTTGTACACCAGTCCAAGGCATCGCGCGCGGCATCGTAGTAATAGGAATAATCCATACGCCCGCCGACGGCAGCATCGTGGTTTCCGAGTAAACTAAACTCACAAATCTCTCGAACTTTTGTGCAACAAGCATCGGGATCGGCACCGTAGCCAACCGTGTCACCAAGGCAAACGAACTTGTCCACTCCACCGCGTCGCTCGAACTCTTCTAAAATTGCTTCGAGCGCGTCGATGTTGCCGTGAATATCAGATAGAATTCCGACTCGCATAAACTTACCCAGAAACCTAGTTTGCAAATCTCCGGTTGGCAATTATCGTCAGCACAATTCTGCAAGAAAATCTGGTCATCACTTCTCTGACAGTGAATTACCCGATACCGGTCATTTCCACTTGATCGTCTGGAACCTACATCGCGTCACAAGTCAGGGGTGTTTCGGGCCGCCTCTTCTTCCAAGACAAAGAGCATCGCCAATGAAATCTCCGCCAAACGGGCGTACAATAAAGCTTTTCTTTCAATACTCATCTTGCCTGCGGCTCGAGCTAGATTCATGCGGCCAATATCAGAATCCGGCTCCTTAGCCCACTGGCCTAGAACTTTCCCTAGGCTCTCGTCCATCGAAAATCGATTTTGAGCTCGCTTTGAATCTCTTGGGCTCAAGACTCCACCTCTCCAGGCGCATCAGCAGTTGCCTCAGTCGCAGATTCTCGCTCCGGCCCAACGGTGCGAGAGGGCGTCTCATGCTCTCGCTTTCGTCTCAATCGAGAGGCTCCCAATCCTTGTTTCGTATCCATCTCGTCCGCCCGCCGAATTGCCTCGGCTAACACGGGGTCCGTGACCAGCGGTGGTTCGGGGTCAAGCAGGGCTCTCGCCGTGTTCGCTAAGCGCTTTCCATCAACCCGTGCAATTACGCCCAGTCCTAAGCCCTTCGATGTTGCGGCGCCGATCACTGCCGCAGTCAGCTCTGTTTTTCTTTCCGAGGCTTGTTCAAGCTGCCTGATCCAGTCTTCAATTGATAATCCGAGCGCCCGCGCAAGCGATTTTTGGTCCCGTACCCAGCTCGTAACGTATGTAGACTTCTCGACCATAGTTTCTTCCGGTTGACCATGGCACACCATGAAAACAAGTTTCAAGTACCGCGTAGCGTTCCGTGACGCTTGCAGCAACCACCGGTAATGGCTATGTTCGAGCCCGTATGATGAAGTCAAAAAACTTGCTTCGACTGTCCATAACAAGCCTTCTGCTCCTCACTTCCTGTAAGAAAAACGAGTCTCCCCCAGCCGAAGAGATAAAAGCGCCAACAAACGAAGAACCATCAAAGGCAGCGAAAAAAGCCTCAAAATCACCCTGCATAAAACCTTGGTCTACAAAAGGTCCCATCGAGAAAATCTCCATTGGTTCATACCAAATCAATACGAAGGGTGGACAACTCACGGCAACAAGTACACCAGCATCTGACAGTTTCATTTTCGGCGTTATCGCAGATATCAAAGACAGCAACCCGGAGAACTTAGCGAACCTCCAAAAATATGCTGACCATTTCCTTGAAAAACAGGTCCAAGCCATATTGCTCCCCGGAGATATCGGGGATTCAAGCGAACAAATCGAAGAGGTTCTCGCCCAACTCTCCGAAACTAAACTTCCGATTTTGACGCTGATGGGAAATAGGGAAAGCCAGGCAGCCTACAATTCCGCAATTAAAGCGGCCAAGAAGAAGTACCCAGGGATTTTCGACCTCAACCACTATCGAGCTGCGATCTTTGACCAAGTCGCACTGATCTCCGTTCCCGGATATCACAATAAGATATATCTGCACGCTCGCGACGGCTGTCATTACACTCCAGAAGACGTAGATGCGACGCAAGCAATTGCGAAATCTGTAGAGCAAAAAACGAGAATACTGGTAAGCCACGGTCCACCTCGCCAAGAGGGGCCACTCGCCCTAGACCGAACACTCGAGGAAGCAAATGTCGGGGATCCAGAACTACAAAACCTCCTTTCCGAAATGAATATCTCCTTTGGAATATTCGCAAATATCCACGAGGCCGGAGGGCACGCAACCACGCAAAGCGGCATAGAACGTGTGCGGCCTGGCGAATTCGTTGAAAGTTTTTATTTAAATCCAGGACCGGCGGATTCCGTCCGTTGGGCAATGAACGATCAATCCGAATCCATAGGTATGGTCGCCATTGTTGAGGTCAGAGGCACCAAAGCTCAATATTCGATATATCGACTCGATTCGGCAGAAGAGTAATCAGTTCGGGGAGATTTAGGGGCGCGTCTCTGTTGTATTGCGCCTTTGTCATGCTACCGTAGCGTAGTGAGTAACCGCGACTCGAAGGATGCGTGGGCAGGGATTGTCAATCTTGACGAAACCCAAGATTCCTCGATAACACCCGAAAATGAATGGGAACAATCCGAGGTTATCACCCAGGATCAAACGCTGGTCGATGGCCTTCCACTAAAAGGGGCCGCGTCGAAGCGTACCCTCGACCAATCGAAGACCGATAAATTCGATTTCGCGGAAATAACGAACCCATCGATTCAAGCTCAGCCAAGTCAACCGAAACTACGAGCCTCTCCTGTCCAAGAAAAAGGCGTAGACCTTGAGGCCGTTTTTAATGAGCCCAGTAAAGATACCGATGCGCAGGCTTCTAAATTCGGTACTGTGTCGAAGCCCTTCAAGAACGACTCCCCTATTTCAAACCTGGAAGAGACATCCGACAAATCCTGGGACCCCAAAGTCAAACCGACCTGGCGTGAATACAAAACAAGCCTCATGACAGGCGCGTTTGGCCTGATGTGCATCATCGCCGTCATACTCATTGACAGCACCTCGCCTGAAAAACCGGCAGACTCCATGAGACCGAGCACCTCGGCAAATAAAAAGTTAGAACGAATAGAACGCGCACGAGCTGGACAATTACCCAACAGTTTGGACAACTCAGAAGCAACGTCACCTAGCTTGCCACCTCAAAAAGCTGAACAAAATGAGACACAAGACTCTGAACTAGAGCTGTCGGAAGACGATTCAGAAAGAGAGGTAGGTGATGATTCGGAGAATGTTCCTCCTCCGCCAAAGGCGGTGCTTCCCATGATGTCTATCCTGAGCGAACCGCTTGGGGCGCTGGTAGAAATCAACGGAAAAGTCTACGGAAAAACGCCTCTCATTCGACAAAGCCCTCAATCGAAAGGTGCTCTCAAACTCAGATTACGCTTCAAACATTATGAAACACTGAACACGACGGTATGGCCAAACAAGGATGGCCACTACGAAACAAAACTTATTTTGAAGAAAAGATGAGGAATAGGAAGTCGCTTTTCAGCCATCTTCCGTTTCATTGGGGTCCTTACCCGCAATTTCTTCTTCCGTAGCCTCGACTTCATCGGCATCCCATTCTTGGCCATCGCTGAGACGCCAGCCCGGCGGAACTTCAAGTTTTTCCCATTTCAAAACGCTCTCGACCTCACCCCCGCCACCGCGACGAGTACTATAGGTGAGTTCCATATCAATCTTCACAGACTCTGCAGGAAGGACAGCCAATCGGATTGTGCCAATTGAAACGAAAGAAGGGAAAAAGTTTATGTTCTTATGGGGTGAAGTAATAATTATGTAGGGCTCTGAAGAGCCTTCTACCCGACCCAAAACTTTTTCTACATCTTTCTCAACTTTCTTCCGTCCCTCTTTGACCATCTCTTTTTCGACTTTCCAGATACGAGTGATGATGTCTCCCCAACTCACATCAGTGCTGTCTTCTAGGCCCCAAAAGAAAAAGTCACCTTGTAATAAAGGCGCTCCATTTGGATCCGTGGTCCTTTGTAGATTGTAAATATCGAGCCGCGTGTCGCCTTTGCCTTTCGCAGTGAGAACCGGCCGCCAGTCTTGTCCTTTGAGAATGTCGTAAGCTTTTCGAACGATCTTATGTCGTTCCAACATTCTTTTTCGCTGGCCTTCGTCAACAGTTCCTTTTTCAAACTCCTCTTCTACTAATTTAGTATAGCTTTCTATGTCGCGTGCTTCGGGATTCTTTGCGTACACGGTTCGGTCGAGTTCTTCGTCGTAGCTCTTCAACGCCGCCTTAATATTGCGCAAGTATTCAGCACCATCTTCCTGATTGATGGCGTCTCGAGCCCGACTTGCAAAGTTGCGGCGAACCTTCGATAGATTCTTGCTGATTTCTTCGCGCTGCGCCACGTCCTGTTTCTGAACGTAGACATATCCACCCATCACGAGAAGAATGACAAAAATGACGATAACACTGAAAAAGTTTTTCATGCGGTGTTGGGCTTTATTACCTTTCCGAAGCGCTTGCAATCGGAATGCTAGGCAGCTACGTCAACGGGTTGACTACAGATCGGACGAACGTCCGATAGATTCAGGGTTCTGAGCTCAAAATCTCTCCGATAAGCCTCTTGAAGGTGGCTAGATTCCAGTCTCTCAGGAGAAAAACTGAGCTTCCTATTTCTCGAGATGAAAACAGGACCGGAACAAAGCCCGAGGATTGTGCTCCAACAACATCTGTATCCTGACGATCCCCTATGTACACCCACGTACGAATGTTTTGCTTGCACGACATTCGAACTGTCTCAAATCCTGCGATATTAGGCTTGAGTGCGCCACATTCCTCTGCACCAAAGCAAGCGCTCCAGCCAATACTCTCCAGGCCAAGATTAGACAACTTTTGGTGGGGCGAATAGTCCGAAAGGACCGCCACCGCTGCACCCTGCCCCACTGCCCAGGCAAGGGATTCTCTGACGCCAGGGAACGGCTTCGCGTTTTTCGTCATCACATCTGCCAGGCTGAGTTTCAACTCCGCGAGCTGGCCTGTAACCTTGTCAGTCGACAGTCGGAGAGCTTCGGCAACTCGCCCAGCTTCCGCCTCCAAAAACTCGGGATGAGTCGTAAATGAAGCTTCACTTGTGCGCATCTCCTCACGACTTCGATGCATCGCCCGAAGAAGTCCTAACTGCTTACGCAATCTCCAGGCGATCTTCCATTTAGACACTGGGTACAAGGTGCCATCCACATCAAAACAAATTCCCACTTGCGAAAGGTCAACCATACTGAGTCTAATCCCACCACTCTTGCACACCTAGAGCCTCTAACGACTCCAAATTCGAATATAACAAACGAGGTTTCACATGATTTTCTGGGGCACCAGACTTTATCCGTCGCTCTCGTTCTCGTTCGAACGCACCTGATTGCAGAAGCGCTAGTTGCGGCGCCGCAAGCCTTTGCGACTGACGTTTTGCTGCATACTCAATATTAAATTTTTGCAGCTGTTCGTCACAAGCCTTGAGAACTCTTTTTATCTCTTCTTCTTTGTTTTCTGTCGATTCAGGCTCGATACCGAACACATAACGCGGTGGAGTAGAATACCGAACAGCTACACAAAACCCTCGTACACCAAAACGACAGGATTCAGCCACCGCGGATAATGCGCGCGTCACATGAGAATCACCCACTTTTTCACCCGTTACACTAAGCATGTTCCCACCTTTGTGCACGAACTCGATGCGAGCAGTTTTGTTGTAGTAACCAACACACTCGACCACATCATTGATATCGTATCTGTATAGCCCATGCGCGCCGGTGATAATGACGCGATAACGTTGCCCTACTTCTAGTTCGTGACTCAATAACGGTATTGCATTTTGAAGATTGTTGTCTGCGGCCTCTTCTGCAATGAACTCAATTATGTGTCCCGTAACCGCGACCACGCCATCAGCACCCTTTGGGTCTAAAACAAGGCTCATTCCCCCTTCACTCGCGAGATAGCCGAAATCCATTCTTCTTACTCCCGAGAAGTACTGATCGAGCTGATTCAAATAAAATGGAGCATTTCCACCTTTCCAACAAAATAGCCCCACGAGATTGGGCCAAATTTCTGTAGGCAAGATACGACGATTTTCACGAATTGCGGTCTCAATTTTTTGAGCGTTACGAGGATGTGCCCTGAGTTTATGTCGCAGCTCTGTCGCAATTGAGTCAGGTATATTGTCCCAGTTATCGAGTGTGCCGTTACGAAGATCAGTCACAAGCCTAGAGGCAAACTGTTGAAGTTTTTGGGCAATAAGAACCAGGGTTGAAGGATTTATTGTCGCAGCCAGAGTCACGTCCTCCTGAGCCGCAAACCTCAGAAGAAGGTAATATTTGGTGTCAAAGTCCTCTATAAGAAACACCGAACGTGGAACAGCCTCCATACCAAAGGTATCCTTCGGTAACTTCCCCTGTGATTTCATGCCGCTCATTGCCACAGTAATCGAGCCAAATGGAATCCCGCCCGGCGTGGTCCCCTCGATCTTCGGGCTATGCACACCGAGCACCTTGCCTCTCATAAGACCAGGGAAGTGTTGCATAACTTGTCTCATCCAGACCCGTCTAGGTTTACGAAACTCAGTAAGGTAAACGTCAGTGATAGGAATGTATTTAGGTGCGCCGGTTGTACCGCTTGATCTTGCAAAAAAAGTGACTTTATCAGGACAAAGTACATTTTCTTCTCCATTTACCATTCGCTGAATATAAGGCTCGAAATCCTCATATCGGCGAATAGGAACCTTTGCCTGATAGTCTGCGAGATTCTGAATTTCAGCGAAGTTATGCTCGCGACCAAAAGAGGTATTCTTAGCGCGCTGAAGTAAAAGCATGAGGCGCTTTACTTGTATTCTTCTCGGCTCTTTCGTGGCCGCTTCAAACAAACTCCAAGAGCGACTAAACAAACGTCGCGCCAACGCGCTTAAAATGGAATCAGGTAATAAGCGCAGAACGAAGAGAAAGCTTTTGGCGATGAGTGAAGTCACGCTCCAAACCGCGAGGCTAAGTCTGTCACGAACGCGCTAAATTCTTTTTCGACTGCGTCCGCTGCCTCTTTGACCTCTTCATGAGACAACTGCTCTCCACTCATGCCCGCAGCCGCATTTGATATACAGGATATACCGAGCACTTTGGCACCCATATGATGCGCTGCTATCACTTCTAATACTGTAGACATACCTACAGCGTCCGCCCCGATTGTTCTTAACATGTGGATTTCTGCAGGCGTCTCATAAGTGGGTCCAAGCATACCTGCGTACACACCCGTCCGAACCGTCACGGTTCTGCTTTCTGACAGTTCTAAAGCGACCTTCCTCATTTCCTTGTCATATGCATTTGTCATGTCGGGAAAACGGACACCTAATTGGTCATCGTTGGGACCAACCAGTGGGTTTGTAGCCGTAAAGTTTAGATGGTCAGTAATCAGCATCAAATCGCCTACCTGAAATGTCTCATTAATTCCGCCCGCAGCATTTGTCACAATAAGGTTCTGACACCCCAGCTTCACGAGTACTCGTATCGGCAAAACAACGTCGGCAACCGAGTGTCCTTCATAAAGATGGATACGCCCCTGCATAACAGCGACGGGTGTCTCGCCTAAGTGGCCAATGCAAAGGCAACCTTTATGACCTGCTACTGCACTCTTGTGATATCCAGGAATTTCTCCATAGGGAATTCGTACACCGTCCTCGAGCCTGTCAGCGACCGCTCCAAGTCCCGAACCAAGGACGATACCAACTTTCGGAATCGAAATATTTTGTGTCTGGCTTTTGATGTACTCTACTGCACGTTCTATGCGATCTGATTCTTGCATATTCTTTCCTCTATTAGCTTTACAGGCGCACATGGCTCCTCAAAAAGCGTTACTGCGCTTGATAGCACCTGTCTCATCGCATCTAGTTTTGCTTGCTCGTTATACTTTACTTTTGCAAAAACCTCTCCTGCTTGCACTTTATCACCAATCTTGCATGTAATTTCGAGTCCTACTCCCAGATCAATAATATCATCTTGTCGTGCTCGCCCTGCCCCCAATAACATTGCGGAACGTCCGATCGATTCCACGTCAAAGGCATGTATATATCCGGACTCTTGGAAAACAACAGTGTCTTCATAAGCTGCCAAAGGTAGCAAGCCGGAGCCTTTCTCGAGGACTCGAGGATTGCCACCCTGACTTTCGATGATCTTCGCCATCTGCTCGACTCCCTTTCCATTTTGAATAACATCTTCAATTCTTGTTCGGCCTTCTTCAATTGTCTCTGCCACTTCGCCCAGTAATAACATTTCAGCACCAAGTTCGACGGTTATATGCTTCAGATCTTCGGGACCTTCTCCTCTAAGAATATCGAAAGCCTCGTTCGTCTCATTGGAGTTCCCACAAGCGTGTCCTAGGACCTGATTCATAGAAGTCAGAAGAGCTGTTACGTCTCGACCCATTTGTGTTCCGACTGCCACGAGTGTCTTAGCCAACTGACGGGCATCGTCTAAATTCTTCATAAACGCGCCACTGCCAAATTTCACATCAAGAACGAGCCCATCAATTCCTTCTGCCAGCTTTTTAGACAAGATCGAGGCGCAAATCAGTGGGATCGACTCAACAGTCGCCGTGACATCTCGTAATGCATAGAGTCGTTTATCCGCCGGAGCAAGACTTGCTGTCTGGCCGATTAATGCACAGAGGTTTTGTTCAACAAGCTCAATGAATCGCTGGTCACTTTGCTCGACTGAAAAACCAGGAATCGCAGAAAGTTTGTCGAGCGTACCACCGGTATGCCCCAATCCCCTTCCGGAAATCATGGGGACTGGAACTCCGCAGGCCGCGACCAGTGGTGCAAGACAAATCGAAACCTTATCGCCGACGCCGCCCGTCGAATGTTTATCAACTTTACGTCGCGCTGAATCAGGGAACTCAATCAGATTTCCAGACCTCATCATCGCGTCCGTCAAAGTCGCTGTTTCTTTTGATGACATGCCCTGAAAAAAGACAGCCATTGCGAATGCCGCCATTTGATCGTCTCTTACTTCATCCTGGGTATAGGCTTTTACTAACCACTCAATCTCGTCAGTGGCCAAAACGTTGCCATCTCGTTTTTTTCTAATGAGGTCAACGGCTCTCATACTCGCCTGAGAACCTATCATGGTTCTATCCTGGATTGCGAATCCTCAGGTATTATCCTTGTGATAGTTCTCGTACACGCCGGCGGGTCCTCATGAAAACAACGAGAACAAATCCACACCCTAATGCAATACTGATGCGACCGAGCTGCTGACGCCAGGCCTCAACGGGCTGCGATGTGACAGGGATGCGTTCAACCGACATTGGTTCCGGAACATCGGCAAGTCTATCGAGAATAGCTGTTCTCGCTAATTCGTAAGGTTCTCCGGATACCGGCCATAGACCATATTTATTCTCCGAGGAGCTCTCAATGAATGTCTCTGGCAATAAACGAGCAGCGATTTCGGCAGCAAGCTTAGGCTCTTTTTTAGCCAACAGTTTTAGCAAAGCGACATCTTGAGCCCCTCGCCTCAATGTCTTCAGTCTCATTGAAGCGATAGGAACATCCGCCTCCAAACCAAGCTCTTCCCCCCGATAAATGAGGTTTGCATCGAGGTTCAGCATATCACCCGAACATCCAGGGTTTTGGACACAGTTCGAACGGTAATCTATCTCCCAATTCAACGCGCCAGAAAATCCATTTCGATATACAAGCCAACCCCATGCACGCATAGCTACCAGAGGAGAATCAAGCACCAAAGGCGGAATTGTGGGCTCGCCAGCAGTGTTGGAGGCGTAAAAGAAAAGTCTATCGTTGGCATCTCTAAGTAATTGATGAGGCAGAAGCTCAAGCGGCATCCATTGTTTGAATCCACATAAATTCCAATCATCTACTAAACCACCGAGCTGCCGAATCACTGTCCTATCGTCCCAACCAGCAACATCGGCTCCGAAACCACCATCCATTCGGAATCGGATGTGGTCTCGATTTTCTAATTGAGCCTGCTCTATCAAGGTTTGATAGGAAAGGAGAGATTCAAATTTACCGGGAGTATTCGGCTCATCGAGACTATTGATGAAAATAATGAAATCTGTCCCGTAAGGTCTTTTCAGCCAACCTCTAGATAGAGCCAGTGTTTCCCATTGCTTGAGTTCACGTGACCATACTTTGCCGCTGGTTGGTCGATAATCTCTTGTCTCATCGACTGGCCACCAATCCGTATGCGGGAGTACAAATCGTTTTATGGGCGTGCCCCTTCTCGGTCCATCGTAACCAAACTCTTCAGTAAATGCTCGTCCATCAAAGAGAGGCCCCATTTCGTCGGCCCACTCTTCCCATAGAATTGTTCCATTTACGTCCTTACTTGGTCGGGAACGAAGAAATTCAATATTAAAATGATGCGCGTGAGCCATTTGTATCCACTCGAGAAAGCGCTTTTTTGAACGTTGACGTCGCTCCAATAAAGAACCGAAATTGACGGCGCCTAATCCCGCGACATCATGAAAAGGAAGCGTTGCATCGATAACCTCTATTTCTACCTCAATTAAATTTTCATCTGCTCCGACGGAGAAACCACCGGTGACTTTGCCTGCTGATGCTTCCGGCTTTATCCAGATATCTACCCAAATCGCTGAGACTTGAGGCTGTTTTTTGATGACGACGGTTGAGGTCGGAATCAACGGGTCTGGATAAAGCCCAGGCCCGAGGCTGCGAACATAATCATTGAGCGAGCGTTCTGTCACTCGAACTCCGACCTGCTCATAGAACTTAAGGTCAATTGCCTGAACTTTGCCGTCTTGTGTTCTAAACTCACGAGACTTCAAAAGCCGCGGACCAGGCTCACCAGTAATTACAAGCTGAAATGACAAGACTTCATCTCGTACACCTCGTAATTTTACCGGCTTCGCCTGAAGAAGAATTGCGCCCCTTTCATTTGAAGCACCTACACGGTTCGCATCGAGTCCTTGGCTCGTCGCTAAATCAAGCCTCGCTGAATCTTTGACTACGAATACTTCGGTGGGTTGTGCAATTTGTAATGAGACTAATAGTCCGAGAGCAAACGTAGTCATCTCAGAAAAAGATCAGTATCCGCCGCTTTTACCTGCGGGAACTTTGCATTGAACAATTTGTACCGAAGACGATGCGCCGATACGGTCTGCGCCTGCTTCAAGAATCTTCTCAGCATCGTCTATCGTTCTTATTCCACCCGATGCTTTTACGCCCATATCAGTCCCAACGATCCGTCTCATTAGCGCCACATCTTCAGGCGTGGCACCGCCTCCGCCAAAACCGGTCGACGTCTTCACAAACGCCGCACCTGCGGCCTTAGACAGAGCACAGACAAATATTTTTTCTTCATCCGTCAGCTTACTCGTTTCGAGAATTACTTTTACCGGAGTTCTGCCAGCCGCTTTGACCACCGCTCGAATATCCTCGAGCACGTAAAGGTGGTCTCGTGCCTTGACCGCACCAATGTTGACGACCATATCAATCTCTTTTGCACCATTACGAATTGCTTCTTTTGTTTCAAAGGATTTCGCACCGGTCGTTGCTGCACCAAGCGGAAAGCCAATTACTGCGATCGGCATCGTCTGCGAGCCTTCGAGACAGGCCGCCGCAAGTCGAACTTGTGAGCTATTCACACAGACGGAGGCAAAATTAAATCGACGAGCTTCCTCGCACATCTTTTTGATGTCATCGCGCGTCGCCTCAGGTTTTAGAAGCGTATGGTCGATATATGAGGCAACATGACCACACGGTGCATCCTCTATCGAAACAGTCGAGCCAATCCGAACCGACCCCTCATTGAGACTTTGAGTTACGGCTTCAATATCTAATTTTTCGGAACTCGCGCAAGACTCACACGAAGTCGCCGAGTTACCAAGGCGGCGAGAGAGTTCTTTCTCTACTCGACTCACGATCACATCTACAATTTGATCAATATTCGTCACTGATTTCCTCCGAGTATCTTTTTCAGTTCTTCGGCCACAAGTGGTCGTATCGCAGAAGCCATATTTGATGTGTCCGCGACGCGAGCAGTTGCCGGAGTTTGTTCTTTCGGGGCGCCTAACCCGGCTTTAGCTCTGAGCTCAAGCAAGTGCGACTTCGCGGAAGCTTCAAGGGGGCGAGGTCCACCCATCGACTGAGTCAACATCGCTATGCGGGCGTAATGTTCAAGTACCTCCAAACGCAGATAGGCTTGCTCCAAGTCTGTTCCAAAAGCGAGAGCTCCATTTCCCGCGAGTAGGAGGACATCCGATTTCATTGCCCACCTCGCAAGCACATCAGCAGCCTCAGGCGCTTTAGGCAAAATCAGCGGAACCATCGGTATGTAGGCTCCCAAGGATACAACAACTTCGGGCATTGCGACCTCACCTAAGTCTTTTTGCGCCAACGAGTAGGCAGATGCGTACGGCGAATGCGCATGGATTACGGCATTTTGATCTTTGCGTGCTCGGTACGCGCCCAAATGTAAGGCAATTTCGCTCGGCGGCCGTTTTCTATTCAGAATCTTGCCGTCATAATCGACATGAACAATCGTGTCCGGTCCACAGACCCTCTTACTCACCGCCGTGGGAGTAATCCAAAAACCTTTGCGCTTGTCGCGGCAAGAGACATTTCCATCATGGTTCGCAACCCATCCACGCTCGTGGAGCAGGAGGCTATATTTGGAGACCTCTTTGCATATCGCTTGCATTGCCATTAGCCGCTGACCTCAACCGTATCGACGATTCCTACAATCAACTCCAAAATAGGTGGCGGAGTAGATTCTTGCAGAATTTGACGAACTCCGTTGCCTTCTTTGAGAACAAGCACTGTGTCACCCTCGCCAGCCTGGGCATTATCTACAGCAAGAAAAGGCTTACCAGAGGATGCCCCGTCTTCATTGACCGGCTGAACAATGAGAATCTTATGCCCGATATACGATTCGTGTTTCGCTGATGACACGACATTTCCAATCACGCGGCCAAGAATCACTTTGCGAACTCCGATTCATAGACCTCATCCACGATACCCACTATTGCCGCGTCAACCGGAACAAACGAGTCGGGCATGGCGAGAGTCGCTTCACGTTTATCAACGCAAAAAACGTGATCTCCAGGACCAGCCTGTGCCTGGTCGCAGGCCACAATTGGGCCACCCGCTTCGGCACCACCGGGCTTAAGTGGAACAACGAGCATGAATTTTGCCCCCTCTAACCCTGGGACTTTTTGTGTAGCGACGACCGTCCCGATTACTCTTGCGAGAAACACTACTTGTTCAGTACGCCCGAACCAATTCAAGAGCAATGGGTGAAACGAGAATTAACACTCGCTTGGACCACGTACACACCCGATTTGTTTGATAGTTTAACTAGCACTCAGTGTTTTCACCTAGTCTAATGAAAACTGCTAGTATGTGTTTCGCTTCTGCAAGACAAATGGAACGATGATCTTTTGCGCCTGCCCGGAAAATTCTGGAAATCTCCATGACATAATCTTGTCAGCAAAGCACTCCGCCAGCCCTGACCCTTTGAATTTCTCCGTTCTCACTATCGATTTTGACACCGTACCAGAGGGTTCCACTGTGACTAAGAACTCCACTTTACCCCCAAGCTTTGAGTTTCCTCGGAGTTCTCGTTGATAACAAATTCCCATCGAGCTCTTCCGCTGATTGACAACTTGACGAATCATCGACTGATCCAAACGCCCTGTACTCGGCACTTCCATTCCTGAAAGGTCAGTATCTGGGACCATGGGCTTAATCTTCGGCTTAGAAAACTCACTAGAACCCTTCGGAAATTGTATCGATACCGCATCCTCAGAGTCACCTCTTACGACCTCTGACGTATCGTTCTCTAGGTCTTCTGATTCTTCACTGACTGTCTTTGGTCGCGCCTTTTTCTTGCCGCTCCTCGCTAATTCTGCGATCGATAAGCTCTTTTTCTTAGATGTCAGCTCCTGTCTGAGGCGCTCCTGCTCCTCAGCGGATAACTTTTTGGTTTTCGCCTGCTGTACTGGCTCCGCCTTCTTTTCTTTTTTGACAAAAGGACTTTCAACTCTAGTTCCCAGTGATATCTTACCGCTGTAAAGGCTGTAAAAACCAACGGCGACCAAAGCTGCCGCAGCGACACCTATCACCATACCTAGTTTGCCGCGGCTCTTTTTTGCATTGACGCCGGCCGCCGCTACGAAAACAGCCGTGCTTTCACGCGGCCCCTCCTCTGCCTCTGCGCTCGACCCAACGGCGCGAAATAGAGATTCAGGGTCAATATCGGAGCTTTCGTTACCTGCAGAGAAGCTGTCCGCAGAAAGCGCGCTTTCCGATTCACCCATCTCGTCAAAATTCAAAGCCCCAAGAGGTTCGGAAATCGTTTCGTTTGAAGTCTCCTCGTCATCCGTTGGCTCGCTATCGCCTTTGAGTTTTGCTTCCTCTTCTTCTTCAGAAGTCGAGGCGTCCTCCTTGGTCGGCTTTTTCTTATCGGCTGCGGTCAGAGGAACAATTTCATCCTCATCGTCCGACGGAGGTGGCGGTGGTACGGTTGGCTTTTTCGCTGGCGCAGGGGTTTTGAGGAAATCCTTGAGTTCGTCGCAATCACGAACACGAATCCAAGGGCCAAAGCCGTCATGCCAGACATAATTTCGTCCAATCAGTTCCTCGGCGCGAATTTGGCGCAATAATTCATCGAATGAAAATGGCCCATGTTGATTCCCATCTATTGCAGTGAACCATTCAATTCCGTCCTCTGGGCCTCCAGAGTCATCACCAACCGTTGCGTTCACACGCGTGGGAGAATCGTCATCGGGCGGGGACGCCATTTCTGATTCGAATGCTTTCGAGATTGAGGACGCTTTTTTCTTTTCAGCTTTCTTTTTCGCAACATCCGCAGCAAGGGGAGCGATAGCGGTCTGTCCCTTCTTGGCCAGACTCTCTTTAACAAGGACCTTTTCGCCGCACTTTTTGCAACGAATCGTAAGTATCTTTCCACGGACTTTCTCATCCGCAATTTGATATTTTGTACGACAGTTACCGCAGAGAAATTTCATAGGTCGTAAAGTCCCGTTACGCCCTATTCGAGGCGGTTAGGTGGAAACTGAAGGGAGTCTGCCGTTCATTGGAATTGTTCGCAACCCCTGCAGCATTTTCTGGATAATTCTGATAATTTAGAGCAATCCTACGAGATGAGCTTTAATGGTTTGCCTGATAGCTTGACTGGGACAGTTTCCCAAAGCGCGAACCCACATCTCCACCGACTTCCCTGTAAAACCCTGTCTCTCATAGATAATCGCGAGATTCTTTAGCGGATAAAAAGCAGTCGGCGCAATGGCTACGGCTCTTTCGTATTGGGCAATCGCGGCGAAGGTTTCACCTAGGGCGTTCAAAATTGTTCCCAATACGAAATGACCACGAGCATCAAGAGGATCCGTGCGAACCGCTCGTCGCGCGGTCTCTACGGCCGCCTCTAAATCTCCCGCTTCATAAAGCGCTATCGCCCGACGCGATTCCTGAGCCGAATTCTTTATCGCTGCGGCCAACTCCGAAGATCTTTCTCGACGCCCAGTGTCGTGTAACGCATCTTCAATCCAGCGGACCAAATAAGCCACCTGAAATGGCTTTGCTATAAACGCGTCCGCGTGAAACAACCTCTTTACGTCTTCAGCAATATTCCATCCGTCTGCCATCGATGACAACACCGCTATAGGAATATGCTGATACCGCGGAGAAGTCTTTATTTTCGCGCAAACTTCCAGACCCGAAACATCTGAAGTCATTGAATCTAAGACCAAAATATCTGGTCGATGCCTCTCGAGCTGAGCGATGACCGCAGCACCTTGATTGCCGGTGATAACTTCAACATCTTGGGACTCTAACTGAGCACTTAGCAATTGAATCACCTCTTCATCCTCATCAACGATGAAAACAAGTGGAGACGTTGACAAATCACTTTGGGGCAAAGATTGAGCGACTCTTTGAGCCTCCAAAGGTTCAGCCGATATGTCGAAATCAATGGGAATCGTTTTCCCACTATTTACAGGATGCGCAAACTCAAGGTGTAGCTCATCAGCGACTCTCCTATCGCCCATCCACTTGTCTTGGCCGCTCTTTTTGATGGAATACGCCGCATCTATCGTACGACTAATTCGAGTGTGCAGACAAACGAAGGGCACCACCTGTAGACCCGAAGCAAAAGCAATCTCATCGAGCACCGATTGTTGCGCAGGATCCGCGATTGCACATAACAACTCGTTTCCTTTCCGCGCCAATGGAAGCACACAGTGACTTTTCGCTACTGGCCGAGGAAGGACAGACAATTGGGATGTCGATATCACACTCGCTCCCAAATCAATTCCTGTTACTCCATAATGTTCGACCATCAGGCTCAGTAGAACACTTTCCTCTGCTAAGCCAAGTTTGAGAACAGTCGAAGCCAGGGGTAAAGAGAACGGTTCACAGGCCGTCAAAGCCCGCTCGAGCTGAGGACGATTCAACACCCCTTTTCGAACCATAAGCTCGCCTAGTTTTGCTTGTTCAGCATCGTCCACTTTCACATCTCTCACTCATTATACAGTCACGAGTAACATCTGTTTATATCACAGATCATACCTCGCTCTGTGCTCTATCTTCCACCTATTGTAATCGGGTATTCTACGTTGCGTACCTCACCCTTAAAGCGTCGAAACTTGACACTTAAAATCGCCTTACTCATACAGCCCATCATTGGAGATTTTCTTAGAATTCTGTCGTCGAGGCTTGGAGACGCAACATTACCATTGTTCTTGATCATAAAAGACAAAGTAAGTCTCGCTGGCACTGAATCTGGATCGCGTTGAATTTGGCGGACGATGCAGTTCTTGAACTGGCCAAAAACAGCACCTACGCCAGCCATCACTTCTCCCTGACTAAGCTTCTCCGTCGAAACAGGTCCGTTTGACTTATGACTCTGTTTGTTACTCTTCTTCGTTTTTCTCCTGTTCTTATTACTTCGCTGAGCGTTTTTACGTTTTGGCGTTTCCAGCACAAGCGGAGGTTCGATGCTTACTGTCTTGAGTAACTGAGCTAATTCACCTTTCAATTCGGCCTCTTGAGCATCCGCGATTTTCTCAGACCGATAGTCTCGAATCATGCCTATGGTTAGCGCGAAGGCCCCACCCGCCAAAACAAGTGTTACCGTAAGAAGCAGCAGACGGCGGCGAGTTCGCGCTACTTTATCAGCTCGTGCCTTTTCCCTAATTGCATTCGCTTGCGCTCTGTGAACTTTCGCCTGCTCAATGTGGTCCGCAAGTACTTCGAACTCATGAATTGGACGAAACTTCCCTCCTTCAGGACAAACAAGGGTATCATCGCCAATCTCTCCTCGATAAAGTTCTTCGAGTAATTCCTGCGCAGTTATCGGCCCATATACATTTCCGTCGATTTTGTACATCCAGCCATCACCTGAACTCATAGCTCGCCTATTCCTCCTTACTGAAAACTACGGTTGCGTCACGTTGCCCTGAATTAAACCCTCAAAAACACGCTAAAGATACTCGCTAGCTTTCGAGGCCTTTCAGAACCACTCGTAATTCGGGACTCATCGAATGTCCCGGTTCAAGATTCAAGGCTTTCTTGTAACTCTCGACAGCGCTCACAACGTCCTCGTCTGTTTGTTCGAGCACTCCCTTCAATACCCAAGCACGATAATCTTTTGAGTTAATCCTAATCGCACGGCGCGTATATTTCATCGCAAGTTCTGAATCCTCTTGGGCATCTGCCAACATCCCTGAAAGGACCCATACCGATGAGTTTTTACCCATGCGAACCCGAAGCTCTTTGAGAAGCGCAGCTGCATTATCTAATTCGCCACGGTTGAGACGTTGCTCAGCCTCACGGAGCCTTTCATCCGCATCAGGCCCCGCAATCGGTGGTGGATTCGCAAGGCTGTATCGACGACGTTTCTTCACAACGGGTTTAGCGGGCTCTTGAACTGGTTTTACAACGACCGGTTTAGGCGGTGGCGGCGGCGGTGCCACAGCAACCGTGGTTGGTGCTTGAGGCTCGCTGGACTTTGATAATATTACGAAAGCGACAATAAAAATAATGACAGCTAACCCGCCGAGCATGAAGTTTCGACCAGAATTAAGGCCCGCTGCTTGAAGCTCGAAGTCGAAATCATCCGCTCCGCTGTTGTTTATCTGAGGCGCTGGTGCGGGAACAGACATAGACGCTTGTGCTGGGGCGGGAACCGAGACCGGAGCGGGTGCTGGCGCAGAAACCGAGACCGGAGCGGGTGCTGGCACAGAAACCGAGACCGGAGCGGGTGCTGGCGCAGAAACCGAGACCGGAGCGGGTGCTGGCGCAGAAACCGAGACCGGAGCGGGTGCTGGCGTCGGGGCAGAAAGAGTCGCAGGAGTTGCGGCTCTATGCTGCTCGTCCGTGAGTTCTTCCACGAAAGTATCTCGCGTGATTTCTCCTGGATGTTGGGTCGCAAACGCGTCCGATGGTTTTGAGAGAAAACTAGGAACAACAGAAGGTCCCCGCGGAGCCAGACTTCGTCTGTCATCGACAACGATATCGTCGATCATCACGCCAAGTGAATCTCGGCGAGCCAAACCGACCGATGGACGCTGGCCGTACGTAGAGGTGGTCGGCTCAGGTACAGGTAAATTTGTCGGGCTATTCTGTTCCTGGAAAGACACGACTCCTTTAGATCGCAACTCTTCCAGCGCTAGCAAAGTATATTCGAGAAGAAGTTCAGATTCATTCAGTATTGCTCCTACTGTACGATAGCCGTTCACGAGCGGGACGATTCGTCGTGCGTCCTCTGACAAGTCGCTTTGCCTCGAAAAAAGGACCTCGCGCTGGACATAAAGTTGCGCCGACAAACCGCCGACTCGTGATGCGAGCTCGATCAAACTCGAAAGGCTAGCTTCACTTTGCGCGTATACCTGTTCGAAAGTCGGATAATCGGTGAGTGATCCAACCGAAACGTTTGCATTCGTAAGTTCATATCTCGCAGACTTGGACAACAGAAGAAACAAAAGTGGTTCGACGTCCGTATGCCCATCGCTTGCTGAAGCAATGATCCGATGGTGCAAAAAGGTCAGCTCGATATAACTCGCTAGTTCTGTCACCGCTCCATCGAGCCATAGTCGTAGGAGTACTGGCTCGCCAAATGCTGCACACTGGCTCAAAACCACGAAACGGTTATGCTCAGTAATAAGACCGGTCGTTGCCACGCGCTGTATTTGTACATGCCTCGAAGCAGAAGAAAAGCACACTACTAGCAATAGTTTACTTCCTCGCGTACTATCTCGGCCGTGAATCGTACTCCTGGTATTTGGCTCGCGCTTATTCTTCTTCAAGCCTGTCAGAATAATCCCGACTCAGACAGCGTTACGAACAAGCTAAATAAGCCCAATGAGGCTTTATCGAAGCCCCCTCCAGAGGTCGTAGTGACTTCCTCTCGGGCAAATCTTTTATTTAGCTATCGAGCAGGCTCCCGATTTGTCACGGCAAACACCATTAAGGAAATCCCCACAGAGTCACGACAACAGGTGATCGTTACCGATCTATCGATGTCCCCAGCACAGCGTCAGTCGGGGAAGTACATTTACGTCGCAGACCTCCGGGCCCCAAGAGCGAATGGCTCCTACCCCGTCGCAATTTCAAGCAGGTACGGACTCGAGGCCGAACTCAGCGGGACGACCACATCTTCAGGTTCGGTGGTTGTGAGCCAAGAAAAGGTCATCGTCTACACGACCTCTTGGTGTGGCGTCTGCAAAAAAGCCCTTCGCCTGCTCAAACAATGGAACGTTCCACATCAAGAAAAAGACATTGAAGGATCTCGTAAGGCACAACTTGAACTCGCAGCCAAAGCGCAAGCAGCAGGGATTCAGCCGGGAGGCGTCCCGGTGATAGACGTAGCAGGCAACCTCATGCAAGGGCTCGACGAAGCGACACTGCGTAGTAAACTTAGGGCCGCCGGTTTCCTAAACTGACAATCTACTCGTCTGTCTCTGGCGTTTTCGTTGGACGCTTGGATGGCCTTTGAGTTCGATTGCGGCTTCGTTTCCGCAACGAGGGTATCGACACTTCTCCACGGTCTACCTCCTCGGGAAGAATTGGCTGAGATGTGATGCCCTCTATCTCTTGATTCACATCCAACAGGAGTTGCCTTTTCTCATGTAGCGGCAAGAACGAAGCTTTGAACCCGAAAATGATGACCTGAATGAGCTCCTCCAGCGAAAAGCCCATATGTTCATGCGCTCGCATAAGTTCCTGGGTCACAGTTGTATCCGTTATCAGACGGTTATCTGTATTCACGGTCACTCGAAGGCCGTAATCATAATAGAAGCGCAAAGGATGCGCCTCCAAACTCTTTACGGCACCGGTTTGAACGTTGGATGTTGGGCAAACTTCAAGAGCTATTCGATGATCATTGACGTAATTAAGTAGGTCGCCATCTTCTGCCAAACGAACTCCGTGCCCTATCCTGTGCGCTCCACAATAATGAATCGCCTGATGAATAGACTCAGGGCCATATGCTTCGCCAGCATGAAGTGTACAATTGACATTATTGTTTAGAATAAGCTGGAAAGCTCTCACGTGATCCTTTGCAGGATTATCAGACTCTGCGCCCGCCAGATCAAAAGCGACTACGCCTTGATGCTTAAATGCGATCGCCAGTTCGGCCATGCGGAATGAGGCCATAGGATCCATATTACGGATTCCGCACACAATGACCCGGGATTGAATGCCGAAATCTCGCTGGGCATCAATCATGCCCTCGAGTACGGCCTGAAGAATCGCAGGTAACGGTAAGCCTTTGCGAGTATGCAGAAGTGGTGCATAACGCACTTCCATGTACCAGACGTTCTCTTTTGCCGCGTCTTCCGCAAGTTCGTACGCCGCTCGATATAACGCCTCTTCAGTTTGAAGAACGGATAACGTAAGTTCGAACGCTTTGAGGTAATTTTCTAAACTTTCGCAATTGTTACCCATGTGAAGTGCCGCACGAAGCTCAGCCTCGTTTTTGCACGGCAACGTAACTCCCTGGATCTGCGCCAAATCGAGAATCGTATCCAAACGCAGCGAACCATCGAGATGGCAGTGTAAATCTGCCTTCGGCAGAGATCTCAATATCGAGTGAGTAGATTCGCTCATCGTTTCATCTCCACACCAACAAGGCCGTGGTCATTTGAACCACAACCCCTCGGGTATGAATGACCTCTAAAGTGAAAAAGAGTAGTCATTTCACGGACCAAGTATAGAGTACATCTTTTGCCATATTCAAGCGCATGGAAACGACACAAAACTTTACGACAAAGAATCAACGAATCTCAGCCCAACGTAACTTAGATAGTCGGCGACAACAGCAGGCACTGGAATTACACCCTGGGCTTCGCCTAGATAGGGTCCGCAGAATTGAAAACATCCTGAGCTCAGTGATGAAACCAGGTCGAGATCTCCACGAAAGTTCCGCCGGTAAAGGACTTGGAGAATTTGTCGCCGCGCTAAGGACGGAAGTTGGCTTTCTCGAACGGAAAACGGCTCAACTCGAACATTTAGTACATAAAGATGGTGAGACGATTCGCCGTGCTCTTAGCTTCCTACGCATTTATGGCCGGATCGCATCACTGAATTACGGTGATGTGCCCGACAGTCAACGGGACCTTTTGATCCAGCTCCTTGCTCTAGAATATCGTTGGTGCTTCGCCGCAGCCGGTACAACTCCCGAAATCTTCAAGCGTGAGATAGGAAGAACCGGAGCGAGATAGGACAAAACTTAGCCGCCAAGCTCAGTGACGACACAGGTGATGTTATCCTTTCCGCCACGTTCGTTCGCGAGATCAATCAATTTCTGGCAACAAACATCCAAAGTCTGTCCATCCATAATCGGCGCAATTTCGTCGGTCTCTAAATAACCATGAAGCCCATCGGAACATAGCAAATAGCGGTCCTTGTCCTCTACTGGCACCACAAAGGTATCTACCTGAACATAATCTCGTGGACCGACGGCTCTCGTAATTACGTTGCCTTTGGGTGAATGCTTAGCTTGCTCGGGCGTCACCAACCCCGCTTTGACTTGGAGCTGCACCAGCGTATGATCTTCCGTTACCTGCCAAGTTTGATTATCTCGCACGAGATATGCCCGGCTATCTCCAACAGACCCAACAACAGCAATATCGTCGATGACCAACATCGCAGTAATGGTTGTTCCCATTCCCTTGTGTTCAGGATCTTGCTCCGCAATCGCGAAAACCATATAGGTCGCCGCTTGAATGCCGCTTTCCAAAAGTCTGCGAATTCCAGAGATTGTTTCGTCACATGGGTTTTGCCGGTAAGATTGCAGTCTATCCATTCCGTTTTTGACCATTCCGTTCACCGCTTGAACAGCCTCCCATGAGGCGACTTCTCCCGCGGCATGACCACCCATTCCATCGGCTACGACATATAATTGTAATTCGTCGTCGTGGAAGTACGCGTCTTCGTTATGTGGACGTTTCATTCCAACGTCTGTGAGTGCAGCAGATATAGACTTCACGCTCAGAGGATAGCTATCAAACTTCGTCGCTTCAAGTGGCCGAGACATCCTTATGACCAGAGAATCCATAAAAACGCTATTTTGAGGCTAAGGGCTTGCTTCCGACGGTTGTTTCAAGTGCCACTGGTTGCGCGAGGCGATAACCATGTATAAGGACATTGATATGAATAAGAATCTTATTCTCGGTAACTTTGTAAGGTTACAACACAAAGTGAAGTTTGTAGTATTTGCGTGCGTAATCCTTCACGCACTCGATGCTCAAGGGCAATTCGTAGCCAGCGACGCCTCTGAAAAGACAGCGGAACCAGCAGAAAACCCTGCAACAGATATCTCGGGCTCTAAGACCTCGACGGCCGCAACGGCGAAGCCCAGCCCAGCGCGTGCAGAAAAGGTTGCACCGCGTGTTCGCGGGCTCACCTGGTCAGTCACGACCAATCGTACGCCAACCCGTGGAGGGATCATTCACGGAACGATGGGATTCTCTGGACTGCCTCGCCTTTCCTACCATCACGTCATCCAGCCTAACCTTAGCGTGGGTGGACTTGCGTCATTCGACTACGGACACAATCACCCTTCCGGCTCCTTTGAAGGAGGCCTTCTCTTGGGTGTTCCCGTCAAATACAGAAGATCCCTTGGTAGCTTTGATCTCGGCCTAAGCGGAATACTCGGAATTCGGTTTCCAGGTCCAAAAGCCAGAGACGCCGCGATACTCGTCGAAGCAGAAGCCAACGTAGGCAAGGTAATTTTCCACCGCTTTATCGTTGGCGGAGGTGTCACTGTTCCGCTTTGGATGGGATTTGGCAATCGAGATTTAGTGTTCGACGTGCCATTGCTGCTGGGACCTTTCGTTGAGTTTCACGTCACGCCACCGCTGGCCCTCACATTCGAAGCCAAAGCTGGTCCTTATCTGACATCGCAAACTGCGCGCGAGACAAGCCTCGGTCTGAGGGCTTCAATGGGAATTGCTTACCGGCTCTAGAGACTAATTTGTTTCAAAAGCGTCAATCTTAGCGACACGCCCTTCATGTCGGCCGCCCTCAAAATCAGTATCGAGAAATTCCGAAATCATCGCTTCAATGACCGACATGCCACTAAAGCGGGCGCCCACACATAGAATGTTCGCGTCATTATGCTGGCGGGCCATCTTGGCTTGAAGCGCCGAAATCGCGATGACCGCACGAACGCCTTTATAGCGATTCGCTGCGATAGACATTCCGATTCCGGAACCGCATATCAAGATCCCACGATCCGCTTGCCCAGAAACCACAGATTGAGAAACAGATTGAGCAAAGTCTGGATAGTCGACTCGGTCAGAATTGTCGGGCCCGTGATCAATAATCTCGTGTCCCAAAGACTCTGCGAAATCTCCCAGCTGTTTCTTTATCGACCAACCCGCGTGATCAGACGCAATCGCTATTTTCATATGAATTCCTATAATTAGGCCGTGTACTTTCGGAATACGAGACTAGCGTTCGTACCCCCGAATCCGAAAGAATTGCTTAGTGCTACATCAACTTGTCTTTCACACATAGTATGCGGAACAAAATTTAAGTCACATCCCTCAGAAGGGTTATCTAAATTGATAGTGGGGGGGACCTTACCGGTTTGTAGAACCTTAACTGTAACGATCGCTTCAACAGAACCAGCAGCACCCAGCAAATGGCCGTGCATAGACTTCGATGAGGTCATCATGAGTTCGCGTGCGTGTTCACCAAAAACATCCTTGACCGCATCGACTTCCTGCTTGTCTCCCACGGGAGTCGAAGTACCATGCGCATTGATGTAACCTACCGATTCGGGATCTACGCCCGCATCAGATAGAGCTTCTTTCATACATCGAATCGCTCCGTGTCCATCAGGCGCCGTAATATGAAATGCATCTGCTGTCGCACCGTAACCAGACACTTCTGCGTAAATATTTGCTCCACGAGCCTCTGCGTGCTCAAGCGACTCGAGCACAACTATCCCTGCCCCTTCGCCCATGACGAAGCCGTCACGATCTCGGTCCCAGGGACGAGATGCTTTATCCGGTTCATCATTTCGAGTCGACAACGCTTTCATCGCATTGAAACCGCCAATTCCAAGAGGCGAGATCACAGACTCTGAACCACCGCTAACAACGACATCACATTGCCCCCTACGAATAAGTTCAACTGACTCACCCAGAGCATGAGCGCTCGTTGCGCATGCGGACACAGGAGACCAATTCGGTCCCTTGGCACCAATTCGAATCGAAATTTGTCCTGGCGCTAAATTCACAATGAGTGCTGGGATAAAAAACGGAGAGATCTTGCCTGGACCGCGGTTTTCGACAATCAGTTTATTTTTTTCGATTGTCGTGAGTCCACCTAGACCTGCTCCGACAATCACACCCACACGATGAGCTTCCTCTGGAGCAATCTTGTAGTTCGCATCCGCTAAAGCCATCTCAGCCGCGGCGATCGCCAGCAAGATAAACCGGTCGTTTCTACGAATCTCTTTTCGATCCATCCACTGGGATGGGTCAAATCCAGTAACCTCACCGGCAAACTTGGTGCCAAAGTCCGACGCATCAAAATGAGTGATCGGACCAATTCCGCTTGTCCCACTGAGTAGTGTGTCCCACGTCGAGTTCAGGTCGGTTCCGCAAGGCGTAAGCGCGCCCATGCCGGTTACGACAACTCTTGGTCGGTCCTTATGATCGTGAAGCCTGGTCATAGCAGCCAGGGATACATACCGGACTAAGCCGGTTTGTGTTCACCAATATACTTGATGGCATCGCCAACAGATTTGATGTTTTCTGCTTCCTCGTCGGGGATTTCAATCTCAAACTCTTCTTCCATCGCCATAACGAGCTCAACAATATCGAGCGAATCTGCTCCAAGATCATCGATAAAAGAAGCTGCTGGTTTCACATCTTCTTCCGGAATACCGAGTTGTTCTACAATGATTGATTTAACTTTATCTTCTACTGACGCCATTTTTTGCCTCGTTGCGCCGGTAACTGCCCGATTCTTTTTCGGATGGCAATGATAAAAAGTCTTTCTTTTTCAGGAGTCAGAAACAACCGCAATATGCGGTAAATTCCGATACTTACCGTCAAAATCTAATCCATAGCCAACCACAAATCGGTCCTCGATCGTAAAGCCGAGGTAGTCCAATTGTGCAGAAACCTGCCTCCTCGCCGGCTTAGATAGCAGTGAGCAGACCTTTACCGAGGCGGGTTTTCTCGTGGACAAATTTTCGAGAAGATACTGCATCGTTAGTCCGGTATCGATGATGTCTTCCACAACAAGCACATGTTTATCCTCGATCGGTCCCGACAGATCTTTCGTGAACGCGACTACCCCTGAAGAATTCGTAGAAGCTCCATACGATGATAGACCAAGGAAGTCAGTCGTAATCGTCAGATCAATTTCCCGCACGAGATCAGCTAAGAATACGAAGCACCCGTTCAAAACTCCAACAACCGTAAGCTGTTTACCTTTATAGTCTTCCGTGATCTTTGCGCCAAGCTCACGTACTTTTTCCTTGAGCTCAGCCTCCGAGATTAAGACCTCTAGTTTATTTTCATCAAATACCGTCATTCTTTGTTCCTATTATTTATGACCTATATATTGCATTCTACCTTAGCAGTACGCGTTGTTCATTAGTTCACCGAAGCCGCCGCCGCCCGGCACGATGTACTGTACGTCGTTCAAGCCATCCTCATCATCCCAACGAACTCCCGCTTTCTCTTTGAGAACATCTGGCGGGCTCATACCTCGGTCAATGCGAATTGCATATACCTTTGCTTCTGGATGAGTTGCTTGAACTTTTTTCAAGTATTGCGGAGTGACAATCAAGTTCAGTAACAGGACTTTGTTTGGCGGGAGCATTCCTTGCTTCTTATAGAGATCAACGGCGGCACAAATCGAACCGCCTGTTGCGCCCATCGGATCCGGCACGATCAACATTGCGCCGGCCGCGTCACCTGCAATCTTCGACATGGACATCGTTACACCCGTTACTGCTCCTGTTTCAGTATCCGTCGTTCGACTCATGACAACATGGTCCTGACGCACACCCTCGGGCTCCAGAACGTGATTGAGGGCGTCGAACACAACCATACTAGGAAGAATACCAGCCCTTGCAACATCAACAACAACCGCTCTGGTCGCTGGCTCCACAACGTTCCCTACATAAACTCCCATGGGAGTCGTCTCTTTCATGCGCGTAGGAATTTCTACGCGGCGAAGTGGCAGTTCATTGGCCACAACTCGAGCAATGAGTTGGCGATATAGTTCGGTCACCAGTCGATTGAATTCAGGCTGAATGCACTTAGGTGAACAAAGTCTCGCAAGTAAGGTCAGCATGTAGGGATCGGAAGATAAATGAATGTTTGGACCATAATCATGTTCCAAGCCATCAAACGTTCCTTTTATGTTTTCGTAAATTGTCTCTGCCATCGTCTATCCTTACTTTACCTTTTCATCCCATCTGGAAGCCTAATCCCGCCTAGATCGTCGAAAATGACCTGTTCATACTCCAAATCGATCTGCTCAACAAATCGCCGTAACTATGTATCGACTCATCATTTGAGCGACATAGCATTTGGCGGTTGGTAATCTATTGTTGTCACCTTTTTCAGTTGAAACTCTTTTCGACAAAGCGACACGTAATGATGACCAATATCCACTTGTTCTCCCTCAATGACCTGATTGCCGTTTTCATCGAGCCTCGCGTTCATTGTAGCTTTCCTTCCTGTCCTACAAATCGTTTTCAATTCTACCAACTCTTCGGCCCAAGCAAGAAGGTACTTCGAGCCTTCAAATGGTTCACCTCTAAAATCTGTTCTTAACCCGTAGGTTAACACGGGGATATTAAGCTCGTCGCAAACCATTGTGAGTTGTAGAACCTGTTTACCCGTCAAGAATTGCGCCTCATCGACCAGCACGCAGTCAACGTGCTGTTCGGCGTGCTCCTTTCGCACAGTCGCAAATAAATCAAAATCCTTATCGAATATCGTCGCTTCAGCACTAAGACCTATTCGCGAAGAGATAAGACCTTTTTCATACCGATCATCTAAGGTTGTAGTAAAGAGCAGCGTCCTCATTCCACGTTCCTTATAATTATAATCAGATTGCAGTAATGTGGTGCTCTTTCCTGCGTTCATCGCGGAATAATAAAAGTACAATTTGGCCATGTCTCGCAGCTTCTAACACAAAACAACCCCTTTTGAGAGAACACGAATTGGCCTTATGAATAATTTTGACTTTGAATAAAAAAAAGCCCTCATGAGATTCTCACCTCATGAGGGCCATAAATTCGGCAGCGACCTACTCTCCCACACAGCTTCCCGTGCAGTACCATCGGCGCGACAAGGCTTAACTTCCGAGTTCGGGATGGGGTCGGGTGTGACCCTTGTGCCATAGCCACCGAAAACCTTTGAAAAATGATGACGTCTTGAATGCGAATAAATTCGCTAAACACTGAAATGCTAATTTCAGCTGTTGCGCCGAAATCTAGCCTTCCACAAATTGAGTATGGTCAAGCCTCACGGGCGATTAGTACTGGTCAGCTAAACCCTTCACGGGGCTTACACCTCCAGCCTATCAACGTCCTAGTCTCGAACAGCCCTTTAGGGGACCGAAGTCCCGGGGAGACCTTATCTCGAAGGGGGCTTCCCGCTTAGATGCTTTCAGCGGTTATCCTTTCCGAACTTAGCTACCCAGCTATGCCACTGGCGTGACAACTGATTCACCA